>ODAI011611676.1_pt1 | contig 17288 bp, 15 predicted proteins | sample 1539321 | NCBI WGS metagenome assembly ODAI01 (sample SAMN02144231, study PRJEB22623) | gut metagenome | biome: sheep rumen | host: Ovis aries | place: New Zealand | reverse complement strand
TGATCCGTGGACGTGGACGAGAATTGAGAATTGAGAGGTGAGAATTGAGAATTGAGAATGGAGAATTGAGAATTGAGAATGGGGAATTGAGAATGGGGAATTGAGAATGGGGAATTGAGACCTTTTTGGCACTCTTTTTGCAAGTGGATATAATATATGGATAAACAACGCATGATTTTTGAAATAGACCGTCGCAGCGTTACCGAAGGCGACGTGGTAGAGATAACATGGCTGTGCGAAGGTGCCGAGAAGGTGACGTTGACCATCGACAACGGTTTTCGCGCCACGGACATACCGCTGGAGGTCAGCGGCAAGAAACGGTTCCGCCTGAACCGCTCCAAGGGCAAGACGCACATGACTATCGCCGTCGCCACCCAGGGCAAGGTGCACCGCAAGACCATAGACGTGCGGGTGAAGAAACTGCCCACCGTCAAGGCGGAGACCGTTGACCCAAACGGCAAAAGAGTGGGTTTCCTCAACGCGTGGTGGCAGAAAGTGCTGACAAATTGGCACAACGTGGGCGCGAAGCTGAAACTGGCGATGAGTACCTTGCCGGAAGGCAAGCAGGTGATAGTGAAATTGATGGCCTTGGTGGGCGTATTGCTCATCATTGGGGCCATCTGGCCCAAGCTCTATGGGGCGACGCTTGTGGTGCTGATTGTGGTGCTTGCGATAGGGCTGCTGAAAAAGTAACTTGCCGAAATAGCAGCCACTAATAAGAGCGGTCGTGGAGGGTGGCGAAGGAGAGCAGCGGACGAAGACGGGAGGTGTCGAGCTGGGTGCGCGGAGCGATGACGACGGCATCGAGATGGAGGTGGATGGGCGGGGGCTGAGCACCGGCGTGGCGGCGGAACGGGGCCGCATTGGTGCTGTCGATAACCAAGATCTTCTGTTGGCCGAAAAGGATGCAATGGTGCCTGACAGCGCAGGCGGTGTCGCTATAGGTGGTGTCGATGGGGAGGACGGTGGAAGAGCTGATGCGGCGGCGAAGCAGGTAACCGGAACGCTGATAGTCGATGAGGTGGGGGTTGCGAGCCACGGCAGCATCGCACACCAGATAGCTGTGGCGACCCTGGACACACTCCACCGCCAGGTATCGGCCGGCATGGTAAACCACCACGTCACGCCCACGGGCAGCCTGATGGTTGACACCCCACACATATAATGCCGCCACCAGCAGACACGCCACAGAGGTAGGGAGTGCCCACCGCAAATGCCCCCGCAGCCAACAGGTGCACAGCAGCAACGCCAAGACCAAAAGCAACGCTAGGGGCAGGTCGCAATAGAGGCCCTCCAGCAACGCGGAGGGCAGCGAGGAGACCCAGCGGGTGAGCCCGTCCACCAAGTCCAGCTCCCACCGCAGCAATGCAGTAACCGCAGCCCCACCACCCGAAAGCACCGTCAGCAGCGTGGTGGCCAAGAGCACTCCGGCAAAGGGGACGACGGAGAGGTTGGCAATGAGAAAATAGAGGGGGAACTGGTGGAAATAATAAAGGACCAGGGGCAGGGTGCCGACCTGAGCCGCGGTGGAGAGACAGGTCCAGCCCCAGACTTTGGACAGGAGCCACCGATGGGGTTTGGAGCTGCGCTCAGAAAGCCCCGGAATGAGGTTCTGCAGGGGACGCTGCCAGGCCAAGATGCCCAGCAAGGCAGCATAGGAGAGCTGGAAACCGACATCGAAGAGCTGCATGGGGGCAAAAGAGAGGATGAGCAGTGCCGAGGTGGCTAGATTGTTGAGGGTGCTGGTACGCCGACCGGCCATGCTACCCAGGATCATGAGGCTGAACATCACTCCCGCCCGCAGGGTGGCAGGGGCCATGCCTGTGAGCAACACAAAGAACCACACAGCCACCAACTGCACCGACCCCTTGACGATGCGCTGCCAGCGACGGCGCCCCAAGAAGAAAAGGAGGCCCCCAACCAAGAGGGCCAACACGCCCACATGGAGACCGGACACACAGAGCAAGTGGGTGATGCCGGCCTGCCGGAAGTGCTGCTGGGTGTCCTCATCGACATCAGCGCGCCAACCTAAGAGGAGGGCCTGGGCGATGCCCCGTTGTCTGGGGGTGAGGGGAAAAGCGGCGAGTTGCTGCGCCCACCGTTGTTGCAGCCAGAGCATACGGTAGCGCAACCCTATGGATGCACCAGGATGGCTCGCCAGCTGGCAAGAGCCTTTTGGCACATAGCACTGCCAAAGGATGCCCTGGTGGCGCAGATAGCGCCGGTAGTCGAACTGGGCAGGGTTTTCGGCCCCGGAGGGCTGCCGTGGCGAGGCAGTGAGGCGAAGGCAGTCGCCCGCCTTGAGCCCAGCCACAAGGGTGTCTTGGGCCATGAAAAGCATGAGTCGGCCACGCGTGGGAGCGCCATTCACGGAGTCGACCTCGGCCACCACCTGATAGCCCTTGGCAGTGGGGCGAGGGGTTTGGCGCAGACGCACCTGAAGAGCACTGTTGGACAACTGAGACTGCCCTGCAAACGGGTCTGCCGGGGCATGGAGCAGGACCAGCACCCACCCCACGGCGGCAAAGGTGAGCCACAGGGAGAGGGTGAAGAGCCATTGGGAGCGGACGAGATAGGTGGCCGAGGCCATGAGGCCGAGGCCGAGCACAGCAGCCAGACACAGCAGCCAGAGAGGGAGGGCGGGCAGGTACTCGCCCAGCAGAATGCCCAGCACCACCCCCAAGGCCACACGGAACATGGGTGCCCGCTGGAAGAGACGGCCGGCAAACAGGACAAAGGTGCTATAGGGCTTGGGTTGCGACATGTTTTTGCAAAAGTACAAATATTTTTCGTAATTTTGCATTTTCTAAAAACATGGAACCATGGCACAGCACAACAGAACGGGCGCAATAGGCGAAGGACTAGCTCAGCAACACCTCGTAAAAGAGGGCTTTGTCATACTGGAAACCAACTACCGCAAAGGACGGTACGAGGTGGATATCATAGCTTATAAGGAGGGGCTGATCGTGTTTGCCGAGGTGAAGACCCGCACCAATATGGACTACGGAGACCCCGAGGATTTTGTGGACCGCCGGAAGCAACGGGCCTATATACACATGGCCAACAACTATGTGATAGAACACAACCGCGAGGAGGAGGTGCGGTTTGACATCATAGCGGTGGCGATAGGTGCCACAGGGCACCACATCAACCACATAGAGGATGCCTTCAACGCCATAGGGCAGTATTTGTGAGCGGCGGCGGGGGTTAGGGAGTGGCCGCAGGGGGGCGAGGCTATAGGATGTCGACCCCCGAGAGGACGACGTTGCCGGTGATGTAGAGGGTGATGGCCGCCGCAGTGTTGCTGGCAGGGGCCCGCTTGTCGGAGGGGCCTCCTAGGATATTGCTGGTGGAGATCTGAAGGTTGATGTCGGGGGGACAGAGGATGGTGATGCCGGAGAAGGCACAGTCGAGATTGATGATGGCGTCGGCAGGGATGGTGGCATGACGCAGGTCGAGCTGGACGGTTCCAAAACTGGCGTTGACATCGGCCCCCTGGAAGAGCTGGTTGTCGAAATTGAGTTTCTGCTCGCCAAAGGAGGCGGAGATCTGCTTGATGTCCTTGCCGTCGCGACTGACCTGGGTGAGGCTGTCCACGTCAGCGGTGGGTTTGCGCCGCCCCAGGATGAGGGAGAGGCCTATGACGATGATGAGGACCGCCAAGAAGAGTTTGCCCACCATGTGATAGGGGATGACATCCTGGGCGGCGAGCAAGAGCAGGACGCCGATGCCCAGCCCCAGGTAGGGCGGCACTTTGCGCGGCGAGGTGAAGAGGCCATAAAGGCTGGGGACGATGATGAAGAGGGTCCACCAGCCGTCGAAGACGAAACTGTTGGTGATGACGCCCAGTAGATAGAGCAGCCACAGCACACCCACAATTAATAGGAATACTCCAAGGGTGAAAGATGTTGCACGTTTCATGATGATCGGTTTTTATTGAAATTGAACATTTTGGGGACGAGGGAGGGAGATGTTTTTGTTTAGAAGTTCCAGCCGAGTTTTTGGTGGATGGAGGTGAAGAAGCTTTGGTTGTGGAGGCGGACTAGGTGGAGGGTGAAGTCTTCGCAGGTGAGGGTGAGCTCGGTGCCGCAGGGCATGAGCTGCCGGCGGGAGTCGGTGCCCAGGCTGAAGCATTGGTTCTGCACCTGGGTGACCAGGCTCAGGGTGGCACTCTCGGGCACGATGATGGGGCGGAGGGTGAGGTTGTGGGTGCCATTGGGGGTGATGACGAAACAGTGGCTATCGGGGGTGAGGATGGGGCCGCCGCAGCTGAGGGAATAGGCCGTGGAGCCCGTAGGGGTGGCCACGATGAGGCCGTCGCCGGCATAGGTGGCCACGAAGTCGTCGTTGACATAGAGGTCGGTGCTGAGGAGGGTGCCACCTTCGAGGAGGCGGTGGACGCTGACTTCGTTGACGACAAAGGTGTCGAGGGGATTGGGAGCCTGGTTGGAGACTACATGAAGGAGCGTGCGGGACTCGATGGAGTAGCGGCCGGCAAGGAGGTCGGTGACCAGGGTGGCGATGTCGAAACGGCCTGCCGTGGTGAGGAAGCCCAAGTGGCCGAAGTTGATGCCGATGACGGGAATCTCGCGGCGGCCAATCAGATGGACGGAGCTGAGGAGGGTGCCGTCGCCCCCGATGGAGAAGAGGAAGTCGTAGTGGCCGTCGGGCAGGGTGTCGGCAACTTCCTCGGTGTCGACACCGTTGTTGTGCAGGATGTCGCAGAGCTGTTGATACTGGTGGCGGTAGGCTTCTTCGATGGAGCGGACATAGAGAGCAATCTTCATAAGATAGGGTACTATAGGATGTTTTTGGTGGTTTGTATTATTTCTATGATTATTGGAGTTTTAAGGATTTTCTGCAAGGGGTCATCTGATTAACGTTAGGGTGCCGCGGTAGCTTTGGACGGTGCCATCGGCGTGGGAGACCCGGGCATGGTAGACATAGGTGCCCTGACGAAGGGGCTGGCCGGAGAGGGTGGTGCCGTTCCAGCAGTCGTTGATATCGGTGGTGTGGTAGACCAGCTGTCCCCACCGGTTGAAGATGTCGAGCCGATAGTCGGCGGAGAGAGCAGAAATGTAGGTGGGGCAAAAGGTGCCGCACTGGGGATGGCCATAGATGAGGACATTGGGGAAAAAGGCGGTGGGCTTATGGACTTCGGGGAGGAGGAGCTGGAGGGTGTCGGATTCTTTGACCCAGTTGTGGCACAGGTCGGGGATGCCCACCTTGTAGACATAACGGCCTGCGGCCCGGTTGATGCCTTCGTCGACATAATGAAGCCAACGACTAGGGGGGGTGCCGCGGTCGAGGGTGGCTAGGGGGAGGAAATTGTCTGCAGACCCTTGGCAGCGGTAGACATAGCATTGGGAAACGGAGAACTGGCTGTCGACATCGATGGTGAGGGCGACGGAGGGGGTATTGGGGTCGTATACCGCTTCGGCAATGCGGATATAGGCAGCCGTGTCGCCATAGGCAAAATGGCGAGTGCGCACCTGGGAGAGGGCGTGGAGGGTGTCGGAGGTGTTGTCGACACTGAGGAAGGCGGTGACCTTGGTAATGGAGAGGTCGTCGATGACGGTGTCGAAGAGGAAAGGTCCGTCGGGACCGGTCTCATAAAAGTGTAGCACGGGCTCGTCGCCAAGGCGATAGTAGAGGCGGTAACGGCCGACGCTGTCGGGCATGTTGATGTAGCGGTTCCAGGTGCAGCGGAACCGACGAGAGCAACCGGTGTCGAGGAAAGAGATGGTGGGGTTGCAGTAGGAGGGTGTGAGAGGGCTGGCCTGATAACAACTGTCGAAGGCCAGGACGCGAAACCGATACTGGGTGTCGGTGGAGAGTTCGCTGGGACAGAGGTAGCTGTTGCTGAGACGCCCCCAGACGGTGTCGTAGTCGACGCAGGGAGAGCCTATGCAAATGTAATAGCCTATGGCATCGGTGTCGGGGGTGGGATACCAGGTGAGAAGGATGCGGTTGAGGGCGGTGTCGACGGTGTTGAGACGCACGGAACAGGGGGTGGTGGGGACGTCGTCGACATAATATACGCCTACGACATCGGAAGGGAAAGAACGCTGCGGGGTGACGGCTTCGACATAGTAGCTCACCGTGTCGGCACAGATGGCACGGTGGATGGTGTCGAAATAGTGGGTGTCGGGGATGGAGGCCACCAGAGAGAAGTCGTCCTGCCCAGGGAAACGGCGGTAGAGGTTATACTCCTGGGCCTCGGGAAAAGGAATCCACCTGAGGTCGCCCACATTGTGGCTGACCGCCACATAACGAGTGAAGCGCATCTGGGGCTGGGCGAGACAGTACGGACTGGGCATGAAGGCCAACAGGAGAAGGACTATCCTGGCAAGTCTCCCAAGATGTGGCAGCAGGGTGAGTGGGGATGTAGGGTTTGTTCTGCTCATTTGAATGACTGCATTTGAACCAACTGAGAGTAGCGACCCTGGCGTTGCATGAGCTGCTGGTGGGTGCCGCGCTCGACGATGCGGCCCTGTTCGAGGACCACGATGAGGTCGGCATTTTGTATGGTGGAAAGTCGGTGGGCCACCACCAGGGCCGTGCTGTTGGCCATGAGACGGTCGAGGGACTGCTGCACAAGGCGTTCGCTCTCGGTGTCGAGGGCACTGGTGGCTTCGTCGAAGATAAGTATGTCGGGATTGCGCAGGAGGGCACGGGCAATGCTGAGACGCTGGCGCTGACCACCGCTGAGACGGTCGCCGCCGTCGCCGATATTGGTGTCGTACCCTTGTGGCTGTTGTAGAATGAACTGGTGGGCTCCGGCCACTTGGGCGGCCTGCTGCACCTGCGCCTCGGAGGCTTGGGGGCAGCCGAAAGCGATGTTGCCGCGGATGGTGTCGTTGAAGAGGATGGTGTCTTGTGCCACCACTCCGATATGCTGCCTGAGGTCGCTGATGCGAAGGGACTGGAGGGGGCGACCGTCGATGAGGATTGCGCCGCTGGTGCAGTCGTGGAAGCGCATCAACAGGTCCACCAGGGTGGATTTGCCGGAGCCGGAACTGCCCACTAGGGCAACCGTGGAGCCCTTGGGGATGGTGAGGTTGATGTCGCAGAGCACCTCGGTGCCAGGGATATAATGGAAACCTACCTGACGGAATTCTATCTGCTGATGCAGACCGGTGAAGGGTTGCGCATCGGGGGCATCCACCACCGTTTCGGGTTCGTGCAAGAACTGCTGTAGGCGGTCGACACAGGCACGGCCTTTTTTCATTTGTGAGATGGCGGTGGTGAGGTCCTTGGAAGGGGGTATCATGAGGACGAACATCATGATGTAGGAGACGAAAAGCTCGGAGGTGAGGCCGGTGTCGCCCCGCAGGACCATGGAGGAGCCGAACAGCAAGATGCCGATGACCACACAGTTACCCAGGAAATCGCTGACCGGGGAGGAGAGGTCGACACGGCGCAGCACCTTGGTGCGCAGACGAGCATAGCCTTGGTCGGCCTGGCGAAAACGGTCGTTGGAGAAATCGATGGCGGTGTAGGCCTTGATGACTTTGAGGCCCATGATGGTTTCCTCCATGAGGGAGGTGAGAAAGGAATTGCGCTCCTGCAGTTCGAGGGAGTTGCGGCGGAGCCGATGGGTGATACCCGAAATGACAAAGACGATGATGGGGAGCATGCAAAGCACGAAGAGGGTGAGCTTGGGGCTGATGTAGAAGAGCATGGCCAGGTAGAGCACCATGCTGACGATGGCGGTGACCATCTGCTGGACGGAGTTGAGGGTGCTCTCCTCATACTCTACCATGTCGCCGCCAAAACGTGAGAGGATGTCGCCCTTGCGATTGTGAGAATAATAGCTGATGGGCAGCCGCATGGCTTTGGCAAAGAGGTGGTTGCGGATGTCGCGCACCACCTTGGAACGGATGACTGCCATCTGCACCAAAGAGAGGTAGCTGAAGATGTTTTTGAAGGCGTAGAGGACAAAGACTATCAGCGCAAAGAAGATGAGGGCCCGCTGTGGGCCATAGGCAATAAGCCTGTCGTAGAGCCACTGGATGCCCTGCGAGAGCAACGAGCCTCCGGCAGAAGGCACCGCAGCGGCGGCTCCTTCCTGAGGGAAGAGGATCTTGACGAAGTCGGCCACGGAGAGTGCCGTGGCCATGGTGAAGACTACAGACAACAGCACAAAAAATCCGTATGCCGCCACACGGGCAGCATACGGTTTCATATAGTGTGTTGTGAAAGACATAATAGAGTGACTGTTAAAGACCTAAGCGGACTAAGGACCAAGCAGCGGACTAGAATTGGAAGTTGGCTTTGTAGCCCAAATAGGTGTGAGGGGTGATACGACGGATGCGCTCCTTGACGGCAGGGTCGATGTCGAGGGTGTCGACAAAGTCGGAGATGGTCTGAGCGGTGACTTTCTGATTGGTGCGGGTGAGCTGCTTGAGGGCTTCGTAGGGATTGGGGTATCCCACGGAGCGAAGGATGGTCTGGATGGCTTCGGCCACCACGGCCCAGTTGTTCTCCAAGTCGTTGTAGATGGCCTGCTCGTTGAGGAGCAACTTGCCCATGCCTTTTTGCAACGAGGCAAGAGAGATGAGCGTATGGGCGATGGGCACACCCACATTGCGGCTGACAGTGGAGTCGGTGAGGTCGCGTTGCATGCGGGAGATGGGCAGCTTGTGGCTGAGATGCTCGAAGATGGCATTGGCCAGACCTAGGTTGCCCTCGGCGTTCTCAAAGTCGATGGGGTTGACTTTGTGGGGCATGGCGGAGGAGCCCACCTCGCCGGCTTTGATTTTCTGCTTGAAATATTCCATGGAGACATAGGTCCATATATCACGGCAGAAATCAATGAGGATGACGTTGATGCGCTTGCAGTTGTCGAAATAGGCAGCCATGTTGTCGTAGTTTTCGATCTGGGTGGTGTACTGCTGACGCTCCAAGCCCAGGTGGTTGGCCACAAAATCGTTGCCAAAAGCACGCCAGTCGACTTGGGGATAGGCGGCCAAATGGGCATTGAAGTTGCCCGTGGCGCCACCGAACTTGGCCCCAAAGGGTATTTGTGAAAAATAGTCCATCTGCCGGCGCAGCCGGTAGGCAAAGACCATCATTTCCTTGCCCAACGAGGTGGGCGAGGCAGGCTGGCCATGGGTGTGGGCCAGCATGGGGATGTCGTTCCACTCTTTGGCACGCTCCTCGATGAGGTTGAGAATGGCCTGGTACTGCGGCATCAGCACTTGCTCGTGGCACTCTTTGATGGTGAGGGGCACGGAGGTGTTGTTGATATCCTGCGAGGTGAGACCGAAATGGATGAACTCCTTGTAGGGTTCGAGTTGCAGGGTGTCGAAATGGCGTTTGAGGAAATACTCCACGGCCTTGACGTCGTGGTTGGTGACTTTTTCTATATCTTTGATTTCCTGGGCATCGTTGTCGGTGAAGTTGCGATAGATGTCGCGCAACTGTTCGGCCAGCTGTGGGCGTTGGTCAAAGAGTGCTTTCAGCGGCAGCTGAGGGACACCGGCCAAGGCAATAAAATATTCTATCTCCACACGGACACGGTAACGGATGAGGGCACCCTCGGAAAAGAAGCCGGCAAGGGCTTCCACTTTGGAACGATAGCGGCCGTCGATGGGCGAGATGGCATTGAGACTATTCATAATAGGCAGAAATATATATCGTGATTATAACGTTTTTGTCTTGGCTGTGGGGTCGGTGATGGATTTGTTGAGGAAGGTGTGGGTCTGCAGCACTTTCTCTATTTTCTTGTCGTGGGTGCAGTCGATGAGGGCCTGGGCATAGAGGGTGTTATGCATATCGGTGCCCATGAACTCTACCCAGCCGTTCTCCAACATCTCAAAGGCTTTGCGGCGGGGACCCTCGCCATAGAAACCACCCAGAGAAAGGATGTTGATCTGGAAGAAGATGCCCATATTCTTGAAATGTTCCAACACATGCGACGAGGAGCTATAATAGGGATAGCGCTCGGGGTGGGCAAGAATCATGTCGTAGCCTTTCATCTGAAGGTCGAACAATATCTGCTCGACACCCATCACCTGCTGGTGCAAGGAGAGCTCGACAAGCAGATACTTGCCTCCTATCAACAGGAACTTATTGTCGTTCAAACGCTGTTGGAAGCCCGAATCGATACGGTACTCACCAGCAATGCCGTCGATATGGGACACGTCGTCGCCCTTGACACCGTTGGTGGCAAGGTCCATCTTAAGGTTTTCGAAACGCTCGATGATATCTTCTTCGACGTTGGGGAAACGCGGGAACTGATAGTGAGGCGTACAGAAAACATGGCTAAAACCAGCAGCTTTCATCACACGCAGGCAGGTAGCAGTTTCCTCTTCACTTTTGGAACCATCATCCACACGGGGCAGCAGGTGGCAATGCATATCGGTGTCTAATGCCTCAAAAATGGGACGTGCGGTCTTGGGTTTATGCTTTAAAAATTCAAACATAGCAGTAATATTTAATCTATTCTTCTGATTTCGGCTCCCAGCAGACGAAGTCGTTCGTCGATATGCTGGTAGCCACGGTCTATTTGTTCGATGTTGTCTATCCGGCTCTTGCCATCGGCAGAGAGGGCGGCAATAAGTAGTGCCACGCCGGCACGGATGTCGGGGGAGGACATGCGAACGGCACGCAGGCGGTGCACCTGGTCGAGTCCTATGACAGTGGCACGATGGGGGTCGCAAAGGATGATTTGGGCACCCATGTCTATGAGCTTGTCCACGAAGAACAAACGGCTCTCAAACATCTTCTGATGGATGAGCACGCTGCCTTTGGCCTGGGTGGCCACAACAAGGGCTATACTGATAAGGTCGGGCGTGAAGCCCGGCCATGGGGCATCGGCAATGGTCATGATGGAGCCGTCCATGAAACGCTCAATGGTATAATGCTCCTGAGAGGGGACAAAAAGGTCGTCGCCTTTCTGCCAGACCTCTATGCCCAGCCGTCGGAACACCTGAGGGATAAGCCCTAAATGCTCCAAGCCCACATTGCGGATGGTGATGTCGCTCTGCGTCATGGCGGCCATACCTATGAAGGAACCTACCTCAATCATGTCGGGCAGCAGCCGGTGCTGGCAGCCATGCAGCTCCTTGACACCACGAATGGTGAGCAAATTGGACCCCACGCCCTTGATTTTGGCTCCCATATTGTTAAGCATCGTGCAGAGCTGGTAGATATATGGTTCGCAGGCGGCATTCATGATAGTGGTGGTGCCGTGCGCCATGACAGAGGCCATGATGATATTGGCCGTGCCGGTGACCGAGGCTTCGTCCAGCAGCATATAGCAGCCTTTGAGCTTCTGCGCTTTGACGGCATAGCCACCACGGCGGAAATCGACGATGGCACCCAGTTTCTCCATACCCAAGAAATGGGTGTCGAGGCGGCGGCGACCAATCTTGTCGCCACCGGGCTGCGGCACAAACGCCTGGCCATAGCGCGACAGCAGGGGCCCCACAATCATGATGGAACCACGGAGGGCGGTAGCCTGCTTGGCAAACTCCTCCCCTGTCAGCACACTGAGGTTGACCTCGTCGGCCTGAAACTCGTAACTGCGGCCATCCACCAGCAGACGGGTGTCGTCGTTGAGACGGCGTACCTTCACTCCCAGTAACTGCAAAAGGCCTATGAGCTTATTGACATCGCTGATGTCGGGGATATTGTCGATGACCACTTTCTCGCTGGTGAGCAGCACGGCACAAAGCACCTGGAGTGCCTCGTTTTTGGCTCCTTGGGGAAAGATCTCGCCATGGAGTTTGTGACCACCGATAATTTCAAAAGACGACATAGCAATAAGTTTTGTATTGTTTAAAAATAAGGTGAAACGCTAGCGGTTGGGCGAGCCTTATCCGAACTAACCCCCCGTGCGGTGTTGAGGGGCAGAATATCAAGTCATAAATGTTTGAGCGGGACGCGTCCTCACCAATGGGCATTGCTTTACCTTATCTTTCCCTTTCTATTATTATTATAGTGGTTTCTACAAAAAGAACTGACTTTCGAAGAGTTTGAAACGTTGGCTTTATAGAACCACCTTACGATGATTATTTCTTTTTCTTTTTCTTTTTGCGGGTACCGTTGGCACGGCGCTCGTCTTCGGTTCCCTTCAGATACTCGCGATAATCGAGGTACTCGAAATCTTCGGGCACCTGCAATCTGTCGCCAGAGATTTTCTCCAGCTGAAGGCTGATGATGTCATCCTCTACCGTATCGCGGTTCCATAGCAGGTAGTCGCGTTTCATGGCATGCGCCATCAGTCGCACCAGTTCGTCGCGTTCTTCGCCTTCGGGATATTCGGCCACTTTCTTAATCATGCTTTCCATGATGGTGCCATAGTGACGGTAGGCCACTTTGCTTTGGGTATATTTGATTGGATGGGGCGTAAATTCGACCGTTTCTTCGGGCGTGATGTCATACGGGAGGTCTACGTCAAGTTCCCATTTGGCCAAAATCATCAGGTGTACCCAATACTTACGTTTGTAATCCTTCATTTCCTTGGACTCGGGTACAATCTGCGACATAATGTCGACAATCACCGAAGCCATCAGGTTACGTTTGTCACGATCTTCTACAGTCTTGGTATACTCAATCAGTTTGTATATATTACGTCCGTAGTCGTTAATTCTTAATTTGTCTCTTTGTGTGTTATATTCCATTGTGTTCTATATATTCTTTCTACTGTGAGCATTCGTCAATCAATACCAACAACCATAATACATGGGACTGTAGGGTGCTGCCATGCGGTAATAGTCGGTCGGACTGGCATAGAGGCCCCAAGGTCCAAAACCACCGCTGTGCATCCAGGCATCATGTAGCATGAAAGGCATGGTGCCGGCATGGTCGCGGACATAGGTGAAGGAGATGTGGAGCATATTGTTGTTGTGGAAACGGAAAGCAGCAGCGGCAGAAATGGCCGTTGCCGAAACCTTGAAGGCCTCGCCATTCAAGGGACCATAGAAGGGGGCATAGCTGCCGCCCACATGGTAAACGGAACCAGCCAGCCAAAAGTTTTCGCTGACCTGATATTGAGCTTCTACATAGCCAGAGGCCAACCCAGTGCCGCCATTGGTTTTGTAGGGCGCTAGGCTGCGCTGATTGGTACCTATGTTATAGTTGGGGTTGAGGCCCATGTCGGTGGTGATACGAAACCCTCCCACAAGGGTCCACTTGTCATTGGGTCGATAGGCGATAGAGGGGGCCACGGAGGTGAAAAGACGATTGTCGCCATAACCGGTGCCCATAAAGCCTGTGCCCACCGACAGATGGGGCTCCCACTTGGGCAGGTAGAGGGTGTCCGGCATGTTGGTGGTGTCGGCATAGGAATGGGTGGCACCTGGGAAGTAGGGCAGCCATTGGGCATGAAGCACCGAGGAGAGACTGCTCAGCAAAAGGAGAGATATGACAATATATATCTTTTTCATACTTTTATAGGACATTTTATCTAGTACATAACGCGCACAGTCTTTTTTTATTGTGGCTATAGGTCCATTAATTTTATAAAAGAGGTGGGATAGGGTGTTTCGAACTTCAAATGCTTGCCGGTAACGGGATGTGTGAAACCAAGACGGAAGGCATGCAACGCCAACCGGCCGATGGGCGAAATATCGTCCTTGTAGCCGTACATTGGGTCATGCACCACGGGGTGTTTTTCCTCTCTCAGATGCACACGTATCTGATTTCTTCTACCGGTGTCTAGCTGAAGTTCCAACAAAGAATAACGACGCGATGTTTGTATTGTTTTATAATGCGTTATGGCTATTTTTCCACCATTGTCGGTAGGCGAGGACAATACGCAGTATTGACCATCGGTCAACCAGGATTTGATGGTGCCTTGGGGCGGTTCCATTTGTCCCCAACAGACTGCCACATAGGCTCGGTCGGTGACAAGGCCTTTCCAGTCGGCCTCAAATTTTTGCGAGACCTGTTTGGATTTAGACACCACCATCAGCCCCGACGTGTCGCGATCGAGCCGATGCACCACATGCGCATTGCATTTCTGATGGGTCAGTTGTAGATATCGGTTGAGTACCGTCATGGCCGTGTGGTCGGTTGGTTTCTTGCTGTAGGAAAGCAGACCCTCATGCTTGTTTATCACAAGTAGATATTCGTCCTCATACACGATGTCAAGGTCACGTGGTTTCAGCCGTTCCTTGTAGCCCGCTTTTTCTATTGTCACCACCATACCGGGTTGCAACGGATAGTTGTATTGACTGACACGCCGTCCGTCCACGCACACGCTGTGCGATAGCAATTCTTTTACCTTTGAGCGGCTGCTGTCGGGCATCTGTTCCAGCAAGTACTGGAGTAGCTCGCAAGCCTTTTGTACTCTATATTCTAATTGTTTCACGTGAAACATTATTTTTTCTGGTTATTAACAATTTCTGTCTAGGTTTTCAACAGTTCTCTCCCCTACCCTTTTCTGCTTTCAACATCTTCATCATAGAGGTCCAAAAACTGATATTCGTTTCCAATGCTCTCTATGAAATTCATCATGTCTGCCGTACTTATCACCAGCGAGGCCGTATTATCGTTTGGATGAAAGCTCACACGCTTGGCTTTTTTCAACTGGTTGTCCACAAAAAGCATCACTTCATGATGGGTATCGTTCACCAAATTGAATAGCGACACCGAACCAGGCTTCACTCCCAAATATCTCATCATACGCTCGGGTGAGGCAAAAGAGAGTTTACCTTGGTGCAACCGCAACTCCATATCGTGGATATTCATGTTGTGGTAAGCCTCCATCACCACCAAATAATGCCTATTGCCTTTGTGGTTGCGGAAGAAAAGGTTCTTGCACATTGTGGTACCCTCGCCACGATAGTAATGGGACGATTCTTCTATGGTATGCACGGCAGGGTGCTCATAATAGTCGAACAAAATGCCTTTTTCTGCCAGATAGTCGTAGACCTGTTGTTGTCCTCTCATTTGGCAACGCTAAGAAAAATCACTTTATAATACCCAACTCTCTGGACATATCAAGCATGCGGATGATAGGTTTTTTGGCCTTTTCGATCAACTCATCCGACATGGTGATTTCGGGTGATTCGTCGCGCAGACACTTGTATAATTTTTCCAAGGTATTCAACTTCATATACGAGCAGTCGCTGCAGTTACAACCCTTGTCGGAAGCAACGGTGAGATACTCCTTGTCGGGACACTGTTTTCGCATTTCGTATAGAATGCCAGGTTCTGTAGCCACGATGAATTTTTGCTTGCCCGAATCTTTTATATAGTTGAGCATAGCTTTGGTACTGCCCACAAAGTCGGCGACCTTCAGCAGGGCACTGTTACATTCGGGATGCGCGATTATGGCGGCATCGGGGTGTGCCACTTTCAACTTCAAAAACTCTTCGGCCTTCATGGCATCATGCACCATACAGACACCGTTCCACAGAAGCATATTTCTGCCAGTTACGGAATTGATATATCCACCCAGATTCTTATCAGGGGCAAAAATGATTTTCTGATTCTCAGGAAGGGCACGCACCAATTTCTCAGCGTTGCCAGAGGTACAAATCAAATCAGAGAGTGCTTTGATTTCAGCTGTGCAGTTCACATAACTGATGACCATATGGTCGGGGTGCTCAGCCTTGAATTTGGAAAATTCCGCTGCCGAACAACTTTCGGCCAACGAGCAGCTGGCCTCCATATCGGGCAACAGCACTTTGCGCGTGGGATTGAGAATTTTGGCTGTTTCTGCCATAAAATGCACCCCACAAAAAACTATAATGTCGTTCTCGCATTGCTGGGCACGCTGTGCCAAAGCCAGACTGTCTCCTATATAGTCAGAGAGTTCTTGTATTTCGTCACGCTGGTAATAATGTCCCAAGATGACAGCGTTTTTTTCCTTTTTTAGACGCAGTATTTCACTTTTCAAAAATTCAGTATCCATAATAGTAGATATTCATATTTTGCAAAGTCTACTTTAAAAGTAGACACAATTTCAGACTGCAAAAATACAAAAATAATATGATATAATGTGCCTAGATTGAATAAAAAAATGCCCTTTTCAAAAAAAATAAGTGCGGCTGGGCGTTTTTGAAGTCACTTTGAGTATGCAGACATAAATTAAATAAACGTTTTTCGCAGAAATCAGGAGATACCTATTGGGACATATAAAATAGGCCACAAGGACATGCACCGCACCAAACGCTTTTGACAAATGGAGGAATACATATTGTAGAGAGAGGCAAAATTACCATCTACAATTGCATCCTTTTCGATTTCTTCTATAGGAAACATCAATAGGATTATACGACAAAAACCCTTATGGAAGTAGTATGCCCTACTGGAATATCTATGATTCACTAATTACACAACATATAAGACTCTCGTCGCTATAAAAAGAATTATAAGTTGCTTATTTCTTTCAACGAAAGGCCTGTACTTTGGGCTATATATTCGGGAGAAATACCCATTTTTTTTAAATTGAGGGCAATTTGATAGGCCTTATTCCTCTCACCTTTGGCCAGTCCCTCTTCTAATCCTTCGGCCTTGCCTTTGGCCAGTCCCTCTTCTAATCCTTCGGCCTTACCTTTGGCCAGTCCCTCTTCCAACCCTTCGGCCTTGCCTTTAGCCAGTCCTTCTTCCAGACCTCTAGCGTGTCCTTTCATCTCTGCCGTCTCCTTGACGCTGAACAGGTCCCAGAAGTCTTTCTGGCTCTCACGGTAGCCGCGCTGCTCTGTGGGGCTGAACTTGGCTATCTCGGCCTGCTCAAACAAGCGGGTGAAGACGGCGTCCTGCAACACCTGCGGACGCTCCATCAGGCGGCCCAGGTTCTTCATCGCGTAGAGCCATTTGTCGAAAAGAGTCTCCAATTCGTCCTCGCTCTTATGGAATTTGGGCATTTCCAAATAGATATAAGTCAACTTGTCGTAGAAGACGTTTTTCTTTTTCACGTCCACCAGCTTGACCTCGTGGTGGAAGTACTCTGGGTCGTCGTCGAAGGTGAAGTTGAGTATGCCAATGGTGTAGACCTTGTCCAGTCGGAAGTTCCAGTCGCCCCTGACGGCCTGCTCCTGTATGGGGAATGTGGAATAGTAGATGCTGCGGTCCTTGAAGTAGTTCTGGTCGGCTTTCTGCATCTCGATGAGGAAGCGGTCGCCCTGGCTGTTGCGACAGTAAACATCGAAGACCGCCTTGCGCTCCACGGCTGAGGGACCCAGATGCTCCACGTTGAGGTACTCAAGGTCAGAAACCTCCTCCTTTCCGTCGAACATAGAGTTGAGGAAGCTGATCAGCAGCTCCTTGTTGGCCTCAGTGCCGAAGAGTTTCTTGAAGGCAAAATCGGTGTAGAAGTTGACGTAACG
>ODAI010332518.1_pt1 | contig 17289 bp, 11 predicted proteins | sample 1539321 | NCBI WGS metagenome assembly ODAI01 (sample SAMN02144231, study PRJEB22623) | gut metagenome | biome: sheep rumen | host: Ovis aries | place: New Zealand | reverse complement strand
GAAGCATGGTGTCGTATGTACAATTTTTATTTAAATTCTCCCTGTACAGGTTGTTTTTATGTACATTTCTTTTCATTTGGCATTTATTCAGCAGCCTCTTTGCTGGCAACAGGCATTGCAGGGAGATTGCATAGAGAATACCAGATAACTATGCTTTTTGGAGGATTACTTATCCCGAAGAGGGGTAGTCTATGGACATAGGTATCGAGGAGTAATGCCCCTTCCCCTCTCTGGAATATATAGTTTCTACTATTCCAACAATCCCTTCCCCATCGTTGCGTGAGGAAGGGATTGTTACAGAAAAAGGGTGTTTATTGGAATTTTATAGCGCGAACTTCATTCTCCAGACATTATAATAATCGTCTTTATTTCCACGAGTAGAAAGGAAAAATATATATTGACCGTCTGAAGACCATACAGGGCAACAGTCTTCTGCCGCATGATAAGTTATTTGTGTAAAATTAGAGCCATCGATTTTTACAGCGAAGATATCCAGATTCTGCTTTTTATTTACAGTTGACTTACTATTTCCTTGGCAAAGTATCCACTTGCCATCGGGTGAAATCACAGGATTCGTGAAATCACGATTCTTGTCAGAAAGAATAAGTGTTTCTTGTCCCTTAACATAGTTAACCAACCAAATCTCACTAACACCTGATGTTGAATTTCTTACACAGATAAACTCTTCTTTTGAGGCACCAACAAAGCAAGGGTTATAGCCACGGGCACATGATGTCAGAGTGTTGTCTTTCAAATTAAGCGACCAAATTGACGGTCCAGTTTTATCGGTACGAGTGAAAAGCAGCAAAGTTCCGTCTTTCGAAACTATGGGGTTTTTGTCAATATTATTGTTTGTCATTTGCCTAAGAATGCTTCCAGCATGAGCATTCGTTGCTCCAATTTGCACATGTTCACCGTCTGATTCATCTGAAAAATAAAGGTTACCATCATGTCCCCATGAAAGATCGATGATGTCACGGAATGTACGCTGTGTTGATGCACCTTGTGCAGCAGCACGCCGAATCATAATGTTGTCTTGTTTGTTGCTACGATTCAAATAGGCGATTTCAGTGCCATCTGGCGAAATGTCAAGTAGACGTCCTGTTCCCCAGTAGTATTTAGCAGACCGACATCCACCACGTGTGGACAAAGCAAAATTATCACCCTTTGCAAAACTTGTAACAAGGCCAGCAAACCAACCTTTGAGCTCGAAGTAAACATTGCGCAATACATCTGCTTTTGACAATGATTTCTTTTGTCTAACTCATGTTAAATAAAATAATCAAAATTATTGTTATTCTTCAACCAGCACTACGCAAGGCTAGTTTAGAGGACAAAACGATATATAAGAGTTAAAAGGAAGAAATTTCTTCCTTTTAACTCCTATCAATTCATCTCATTCCTTTCCGTCTTTCAGTTTTCCCACATACGCGTCGATGGCGGCAACGGCGGTGATGTTGACGATGTCGCGTACGGAGGCGCCGAAGTCGACGAAGTGGATGGCCTTGTTCAGTCCCATCTGGATGGGGCCGATGATTTCGATGTCGGAGCTCAGCATCTGCAGCATCTTGTAGCTGGAGCGTGCCGAGGTGAGGTTGGGGAAGACGAGGGTGTTCACGTCGAGTCCCTTCAGGCGCGAGAAGGGGTACATGTTGTCGCGCAGCTCACGGTCGAGGGCGAAGCCTATCTGCATCTCGCCGTCGATGGAATACTCCGGGTATTCTGCCTGCACGCGTGCCACGGCGTCCTTCACCTTCTTTGCTCCGGGCGTGACGCTGCTGCCGAAGTTGGAGTGGCTGATGAGCGCCACGACGGGCTTCTCGTTGAAGAACTCCACGGAACGGATGCTCAGCCGGGCAAGGTCTGCCAGCGTCTCGGTGTCGGGGTCTTCGTTGACGAGCGTGTCGGCGATGTAGAGGGCGCCGCGTGCCGAGTTGATGATGTGCATGGTGCCGAAGTGCTTGTACTCCGGACGGATGCCGATGACCTCGTTGACGACCTTGATGGTGTTGCTGTAGCGCGTGTAGAGACCCGTGATGAAGGCGTCGGCCTCGCCCGTCTCTACCATCATCATGCCGAAGTAGTTGCGCTCGTACATCTTGTCGTAAGCCTCCTGGAAGGTGTATCCGTCGCGTCCGCGCTTCTCTGCCAGGTGCTTGGCGTAGGTGGCACGCCGTCCCTGTTCGCTGTCGGCACGCATGTCGATGATTTCGATGTCTTCGATGTCGAGCTTCAGGCGTGTTGCCATGCGGCGCAGACGGTCGGGGTTGCCCAGGAGGATGGGCTGGCAGATGCCTTCCTGACGGGCTTGCACGGCAGCCTTCATCATGGTCTGGTTCTCGCCTTCGGCATAGACGACTCGTTGCGGATGGGCGGCAGCCGAGGCGTGCAGGTTGCGGGTGAGCTTAGACTCCTGTCCGAGCAGCTGCTTCAAGTTCTGCTTGTACGCCTTCCAGTCGGTAATCTGCTTGCGTGCCACGCCGCTCTCTATGGCAGCCTTGGCAACGGCAGCGCTCACCTCGGTGATGAGTCGCGGGTCTACGGGCTTCGGGATGAAGTATTTCGGTCCGAAGGTGAGGTCGTTGACGTGGTATACCTGGTTGACCACGTCGGGAACGGTCTGCTTGGCAAGGTCGGCGATGGCGAGTACGGCAGCCATTTTCATCTCCTCGTTGATGGCGGTAGCGTTCACGTCGAGGGCTCCGCGGAAGATGTAGGGGAATCCGATGACGTTGTTGATCTGGTTGGGATAGTCGCTGCGGCCGGTAGACATCAGCACGTCGGGGCGTGCAGCCATGGCGTCCTCGTAGGAAATCTCAGGTACGGGGTTGGCAAGTGCGAAGACGATGGGGTTGTCAGCCATCGAGCGCACCATGTCCTGGCTGAGGATGTTGCCCTTGGACAGACCTACGAACACGTCGGCACCCTTGATGGCCTCTTCCAGCGTGTGCACGTCGCGGCGGTCGGTGGCGAAGAACGCCTTCTGCTCCGTCAGGTTGGGGCGGTCGGAGGTGATGACACCCTTCGAGTCCAGCATGAGGATGTTCTCCTTGCGAGCGCCGAGCGCCATGTATAGCTTGGTGCACGAGATGGCGGCAGCACCGGCTCCGTTGACGACGATGTGCACCTTGTCGATGTCCTTGCCGGCAACCTCCAGCGCATTCTTCAGTCCGGCTGCCGAGATGATGGCGGTGCCGTGCTGGTCGTCGTGCATGACGGGGATGTCGAGCGTGCGTTTCAGCCGTTCCTCGATGGCGAAACACTCAGGCGCCTTGATGTCTTCGAGGTTGATGCCGCCGAACGACGGGGCAATCTTCTCTACCGTCTCGCAGAACTTGTCGGGGTCTTTCTCGTCGACCTCAATGTCGAAGACGTCGATACCGCCGTAGATCTTGAACAGCAGTCCCTTGCCTTCCATGACTGGCTTGCCGCTCATGGCACCGATGTCGCCCAGTCCCAGTACGGCTGTACCGTTGGAGATGACCGCCACGAGGTTGCCCTTGTCGGTGTATTTGTAGACGTCGTTGGGGTTCTGCTGAATCTCCAGACAGGGGAACGCCACCCCCGGCGAGTAGGCGAGGGAGAGGTCTGTCTGCGTACGATAAGGCTTGGTGGGTTTCACCTCAATCTTTCCTGGGCGTCCGGATGCGTGATATTCCAGAGCTGCTTCTTTCGTTATCTTTACCATAATTATAATATAAGCTTTTAGATGTTTTCGTCAAAGAAATGCAATGCACAAAACGGCAATGTTTGTGCAAAGTTAATGAAAAATCTGATATAAAAAAGAGAATGCGATAGTTTTTTGCAATAAGTTTCTGAAAGTTTTGTATTTTTGCACGCTGTAAGCTCAAAATATACATGCATCAACTTAACGTAAGTACCGTTTACAGGCAAGAACTGAAAGGCCGCATCATACAGGCGGCAGCCGAGCTCTTCAGCAAGTTTGGCATCAAGGCAGTCAAGATGGACGATGTGGCTAAGCACCTGTCTATCTCTAAACGTACGCTCTATGAAATCTATGCCAACAAGGAGGAACTGCTCCTGGAGATGGTGAAGCAGCGCGACAGCCAGCTGAAGCGACACCTCGACGGATTTGTGCAGGGCGAGGACACGGACGTGATGGACTGCATCATCGAGTTCTACCGCGCCCAGGTGAGAGAGTTCGCAACGGTCAACCCGCTCTTCTTCGAGGAGTTGCACATCTATCCGAAGCTGGTCGAATACTTTGACGAAAGGGGCAAGGAGCGCAAGAAGCGCGCGGCGGAGTTCCTGCGCATGGGCGTCAAGAGCGGCTACTTCCTCAAAGACGTCAACTATGAGCTGATGCAGCAGATGGGCGAGGACGTCAGCAAGCGCGTCTTCGAGACGGAGACTTACAAGAAATACCCACTGGAAGAGATTTTCCGCAACCTCATCAGGATGTTCCTGCGTGCCATCTGCACCGAAAAGGGCATACGCCGACTTGATGAAGGGATGCTATAAATGAAAAGAACCCGACATGAAGGATCACTCAGATAAGACGTTTATACTTGTAGCGCTGGTTGTCTTCGTATTGCTCCTGCTACACTTTCTACCTCCACTTTCGTTGGGAGACACTAAATTGCGACAAGTCAACATCTTATCCGACTTGTCGGATGCACCTTCCGATGGCGAGGAGGAGGGCATCATTCCGTTGGCGAAAGTGCCCGTACAGACACCGAAAAGCGCCTCTTCAGACAGCATCAACGATACGTTTAGAGACATCAAATGGCCTAAAGGCGTCGAGCCCATCGACGACTATTCGGCTGGAGCGGCTAACGGCATGGAACATTTCTACTCGATGCTGGACTCGCTGGCGAAGAAGGCGGTCGTGGGAAGACCTGTGCGCATAGCCTACTACGGCGACTCGTTCATCGAAGGCGACATCCTCACCGAGTATCTGCGCGAGATGTTGCAGGCGAAATACGGCGGATATGGCATAGGATGGCTCGATGCCGGCAACGGGCTCAACCAGTATAAGCAGACCATCGACACCCATTCGTCGGGGCTGACGGAGTGCATGGCGATGAAACAGCAGGGCTACAACGCGCAGAAGGCGGGCATTGCCGAGCGATACTATCCCTTCAGCGGCGGAGCCTCAATGACGTTCCGCTCCAGGAGTGTGCCCGCTCAGGAGAAGGATGCCAAGGGACAGCCCTTGCAGGAGTTCCCGCATGTGCAGAAATGGCAGTCGGCGCGTGCCTACTTCGTGGCTCAGACTCCCGTTTCGTTGTCGCTCTCGGCAACGGGCGGCCAGTCGGCAAGTCCCCATTTCGATGCTGCGGACGGGGTGCAGATGGCTGAGACGACACAATGGATGAACAACCTGTCTGTGAGCGTGTTGAGCGGCAGCGGTTCACTCTTTGGTGTAGCCTTGGAAACCGACAACGGCATCGTGGTAGACAACTTCAGCATGCGTGGCTCGTCGGGCATCACCCTCTCGGCGCTATCGCCCAAAATGCTGGCAGACTTCAACAGGGTGCGCCCCTACGACCTCATCATCTTCCAGTTCGGAACCAATGCCATCACTGCCAACACGGGGCAGAAGCACCTCACTTGGTACATGGAACAGATGCAGAAGGTCATCACCTTATATAAGAAGTGCTTCCCCGAAACCAGCATCCTCGTCATGAGCACACCCGACAGAGGAGCACGTACGGCGCAGGGACTGGGCACGATGAAGAACATCGAGGCGCTGGTCAGCTACCAGCAGCAACTGGCTGCCGACAACCACGTGGCGTTCTACAACCTCTTCCGGGCGATGGGCGGCACAGGCTCTATGGCCAAGCTCTGCGAACAGGGCATGGGCTCGAAGGACTTCGTCCACATCAACCACAAGGCAGGCAAGCTGATAGCCCGCCACATCTTCAACTCGTTCAGCGCTGCGGTACCGTAAAGAAGCCCCCCAGCCCCCTAAAGGGGGTGTTAATTGTGAATTGTGAATTATGAATTGTGAATTGTGAATTGATAATATGTTCGATAAGTTACTCCATCTGTTGCAATACAATCCGCAGGAGCCCCTGATGTTCTCGTCGGGGCTGTTCCTCATCTTGTTCCTCTTCCTGTCGTTCTTCTACATGTTGCTGCGCGGAAAGACATCGTGGCGGCTGCTCTTCGTCACCCTTTTCTCCTATTACTTCTACTATAAGAGTTCCGGACTGTGCTTCCTCCTGCTGGCACTGGTAACGGCTACGGACTTCCTTCTGGGCAAGGCCATAGGCAACTGTCGCGGAGAGCGGAAGGCTAAGTGGCTGCTCCTGCTGAGCATACTCATCGACCTGGGGCTGCTCTTCTACTTCAAATACACCAACTTCTTTGCCTCGATGATAGCACAGGCCATCAACGGCAACTTCCAGCCGTGGGACATCGTGCTGCCCGTGGGCATCAGCTTCTTCACCTTCAAGAGCCTCAGCTACACCGTCGACGTATACCGGGGAAAGATGCAGCCCGTCACGTCGCTGCTCGACTACGCCTTCTTCGTATCGTTCTTCCCCGTCCTCGTGGCAGGACCCATCACCCGTGCCACCGACTTCATGCCACAGCTGAGACGGCCGCTGCACATCTCGGCAGACATGCTGGCACGAGGCACCTACTTCATTGCTACCGGACTGTTCAAGAAAGCCATCATCAGCGACTACATCAGCCAGAACTTCGTAGACCGCATCTTCGACAACCCGACGCTCTTCTCTGGCGGAGAGGTGTTGTTAGGCATCTACGGCTATTGCGTACAGATCTATTGCGACTTCTCCGGCTACAGCGACATGGCGATAGGCATTGCCATGCTCATGGGCTTCTCCATACCCATGAACTTCGACGCACCGTTCAAGGCGGACTCCATGAGCAACTTCTGGCGACGGTGGCACATCTCGCTATCCTCATGGATACGCGACTATGTCTACATCCCGCTCGGCGGAAGCCGCAAAGGAAAGGTGCGCATGTACCTCAACCAGATGGTGGCGATGACGCTGTGCGGACTGTGGCACGGCGCAAGCCTTAACTTCATCATCTGGGGAGCGCTCCACGGGGCACTGGTCAACATCCACAAGTTCTTCTCGCAGACCATCCTGCACCACGACCGCAAGTACCATCCGGCAGGAATACGACGCTTCTTTGCCGTACTCCTGACCTTCCACCTCGTCTGCTTCACGTGGCTTTTCTTTCGTTGTCCCGACTTCGAGGGCGTGGGACTCATGCTGACCCAGCTCTTCACGAAGTTCAATCCGGAGGTGTTGCCCGACGTCTTCGTAGCCTACAAGTATGTCTTCATGATGATACTCCTGGCATTCCTCTCCCATGCCGTACCTGCAACGTGGGAGAACCGCATGGTAGGCTGGCTCAAGCGGGGTGGGGTGGTAGCAGGAGCAGCGCTCCTGATTGTCGTCATCTACCTCGTCATTCAGGTCAAGTCGAGCGACGTACAGCCCTTCATCTACTTCCAGTTCTGAGTCTGAAGAAGATGCTTTTGCATGACAAAAAAAAGAAAACAAGTTTTCATTTTGCTTTGTCATCGCTTATTCGTACCTTTGCAAACGAATTAAAAACAAAAAAGAAGATGAAAGAAACTATTCTGGTGACTGGCGGAACGGGATTCATCGGGTCGCACACCACCGTGGAACTACAGGAGGCTGGCTACGACGTGATCATCGTCGACAATCTTTCCAACTCAAAGATAGAAGTGCTCGACGGCATAGAGAAGATAACGGGCGTGCGCCCGGCCTTCGAACAGGTGGACCTGCGCGACCTCGAAGCTACGGAAGCTGTCTTCAGGAAGTACCCGAAAATTGCCGGCATCATTCACTTTGCAGCATCGAAGGCGGTGGGCGAGAGCGTTCAGAAGCCGCTGATGTACTATCGCAACAACGTGGTGTCGCTGGTGAACCTGCTGGAACTGATGCCGAAATACGACGTCAAGGGCATCATCTTCTCCAGCAGCTGCACCGTCTACGGACAGCCGAAGCCTGAGAACCTGCCCGTGACTGAGGAGGCTCCACACCAGAAGGCTACCTCTCCCTACGGCAATACGAAGGAGATCAACGAACAGATTATCAGCGACTACATTCACAGCGGTGCGCCTATCAAGAGCATCGTGCTGAGATATTTCAACCCCATCGGCGCACACCCGACGGCAGAGATAGGCGAACTGCCCAACGGAGTGCCCAACAACCTGATTCCCTTTGTCACACAGACCGCCATTGGAGTGCGTGAGCAGCTCACCATCTTCGGCAACGACTACGACACGCCCGACGGCACCTGCATTCGCGACTACATCTACGTGGTAGACTTGGCAAAGGCACATGTGGCAGCCATGACGCGCGTACTCGATACGGACAGTGACCAGCTGGAGTACTTTAATATAGGTACGGGAAAAGGCAACTCTACACTGGAGATTGTCGAAACCTTCGAACGTGCAACGGGAGTGAAGCTCAACTGGAAATACGGACCGCGACGCGAAGGCGACATAGAAAAGATATGGGGCAACGTAGACAAGGCGAACAAAGTGCTGGGATGGAAGGCTGACACCCCGCTGGAAGACGTGCTTGCCTCTGCATGGAAATGGCAACAGAAACTCCGCAAGGACGGGGTGATGTGACGATAAACTCGTCTCTCATCTGAGGACGAGTATTTTGTGTTTGTGTTGTTGTGGGCTTCCGATGCGAATCGGAGGCCCATTTCGCAACCTGCTAACTTTTTTTATCAACAAGATACTCTGCATGCAAAACTAATGACCTCTAACTCCCTCTACCTCCCTCTACCTCCCTCTACCTCCCCCTACCTCCCTCTATCTCTCTCTCCAAAAGCTGAATAAACCTTAAAAAGGCGATTATTTTCGTTCTGAACGTTTTTCATGTCGCAGAAAATGTGTAATTTTGTACGTTCTAAAATAGCTGAAAACGGCTTAGAACGCAAATAAACGGCATTTGCGACGGTTTTATCCATTCGTGGTGTCTGTCGCGATGACCTCAGAAAAATGAATAACCAATCATATATTTAAATCATTTCATGGACGAAAATCAAACTATTGATCAGGACAGAATCCTGAAAATCAACATTGAGGAGGAGATGAAATCCTCATACATCGACTACTCGATGTCGGTGATTGTAGCCCGTGCCCTGCCTGATGTGCGCGACGGCTTCAAGCCCGTGCACCGCCGCATACTCTATGGTATGCTGGGTATAGGAAACACCAGCAACAACCCGTACAAGAAGTGTGCCCGCGTTGTTGGTGAAGTACTGGGTAAGTATCACCCGCATGGCGACTCATCGGTATATGGAGCACTGGTACGTATGGGACAGGAGTGGAACATGCGCTACAAGCTGGTAGACGGACAGGGTAACTTCGGTAGCGTCGACGGCGACTCACCGGCAGCCATGCGTTACACCGAGTGCCGTCTGTCGAAGATGGGCGAACACATCATGGACGACTTGGAGAAGGACACGGTCATCATGACCAACAACTTCGACGACACGTTGCAGGAGCCGAGCGTGATGCCTACGAAGGTGCCCAACCTGCTGGTAAACGGCGGAAACGGTATTGCAGTAGGTATGGCAACCAACATGCCGACCCACAACCTGGGCGAAGTCATTGACGGCTGCTGCGCCTTCATCGACAATCCAGACCTCGATACAGAGGGACTGATGAAGTATATTCCGGCTCCCGACTTCCCGACGGGTGCCTACATCTATGGTCTTCAGGGCGTGAAAGATGCCTACGAGACTGGTCGCGGCCGCATCATCATACGTGCCAAGGCAGAGATAGAGAGCGACGACCAGCACGACCGCATCGTGGTGACAGAGATTCCATACGGTGTCAACAAGCAACAACTCATAGAATACATTGCCGACCTGGTGAAGGAAGGCAAGCTTGACGGCATCTCTAACGTCAACGACGAGACTGGTCGTCAGGGTATGCGCATCGTTGTCGACGTGAAGCGCGATGCCAATGCAAACGTTATCCTGAACAAACTGTTCAAGATGACGGCGCTGCAAAGCTCGTTCTCGGTCAACAACATCGCCTTGGTGCCCAATCCTGCCAACCAGTTGCAGCTCCGTCCGAAGCTGCTGACGCTGAAAGAGTGCATCAGCTACTTCGTTGATCACCGCCACGACGTCACCATACGCCGCACCAAGTTCGACCTGAAAAAGGCACAGGAGCGTGCACACATCCTGGAGGGACTGATCATCGCGGTGAATAACATCGACGAGGTGGTACACATCATCCGCAACTCGAAGACACCTGCTGACGCTCAGCGCAACCTGGAACAGCGTTTCGAACTGGATGAAGCCCAGTCGAAGGCTATCGTCGACATGCGTCTGTCTCAGCTGACAGGTCTGCGTGTAGACCAGTTGCATGCTGAATATGATGACTTGATGAAGCTGATAGCCGACTTGCAGGAGATTCTCGACAACCCGGAGCGTTGCAAGGAGGTGATGAAGCAGGAGCTGCTGGAGGTGAAAGAGAAGTATGGCGACGAACGTCGGACGGAGATTATCCCCGACGAGCATGAGTTCAACGCCGAGGACTTCTATCCCAACGACCCGGTAGTGGTGACGATGAGCCATCTGGGATATATCAAGCGTACGCCGCTGAGCGACTTCCGCGAACAGGCACGCGGTGGAGTGGGTGCCAAGGGTGCCCGCACACGTGACAACGACTTTACGGAAGACATCTATCCGGCTACGATGCACCAGACACTGCTCTTCTTCACGAAGAAGGGACGTTGCTACTGGCTGAAGTGCTACGAGTTGCCGGAAGGTGACCGCAACGCCAAGGGACGTGCCATCCAGAACATGCTGAACATAGAACCCGACGACAGCGTGAATGCTGTATTGCGCCTGCGCGGACTCAACGACGAAGAGTTCCTGAACAACCACTACGTGGTCTTCGCTACGAAGAAGGGATTGATTAAGAAGACTTGTCTGGAGGCTTATTCACGTCCGCGTGCCAACGGAGTCATCGCCATCAACATCAACGAGGGCGACGAGGTGGTAGACGTTCGGCTGACCAACGGCCACAACGAGCTGATACTTGCCGACCGTAACGGACGTGCTTGTCGTTTCGACGAGAACAAAGTGCGCACGATGGGACGTGTCTCTACGGGTGTGCGCGGTATGCGTCTCGATGACGGCGACGACGAGGTTGTAGGCATGATTGTTGTCAACAACGCTGAGACGGAGAACGTCATGGTGGTATCTGAGAACGGTTACGGAAAGCGTTCTGAAGTGGAAGACTACCGCAAGACCAACCGTGGCGGAAAGGGTGTGAAGACTCTGAACATCACGGAGAAGACAGGTCGCCTGGTAGCCATCAAGAACGTTACCGACATGAACGACCTCATGATCATCAACAAGAGCGGCATCGTCATCCGTATGCCGGTTGCCGAGTGTCGTGTCATGGGACGTGCCACACAGGGTGTGCGCCTCATCAACCTGGCAAAGAAGAACGACGTCATTGCAAGCGTATGCAAGGTGATGAGCGCTGAACTGGAAGCTCAGGTGACCATGGAGAGCCGTGCGGCATGGGCGCAGAACAACGAAGCGTTCAAGCAGGAGACGACTCCGGAGACTACTGAAGTTGAAACAACAGAAACGGAAAACAACTCTGAAGAATAAATTAAACAGACCTGTAGGCTTTACGTCAAAGCCTTACAGGTCTTTCATCCGAATCATCTACTTTTAACAAAAAACGAGTATGAAGAAATTATTCATCGCAGCCATGATGGTACTCAGTACATCTGCTGCATTTGCCGCTGACAGCGACGCCCTGAAAGCAATCCTCAAAGCAAAAACCTACGACGAAGCAAAAGCACTGATCGGTACCAGTACTTTGGCTAACGATGCAGAGAAAGCCGAAGCCTACAACAAGTTGGTAGACCTGGCTTACGATGCTTTTGAGAACGAGCGCAACAACATGTTGGAGAACGAGACGGCGAAGACCATGGGACAGCAGCCGTCGAAGACCGTTGACGAAGCTAAGATGTACACCTCACTGGCTCAGGCTATCGAGGCTGCACAGGAGTGCTACAAGTATGACCAGATGCCTAACGAAAAGGGAAAGATCAAGCCACGCTTCGCCAAGAAGAATGCCGAGCGTCTCTATCCCGCACGTCCGTTCCTGATTAATGGCGGCGGCTTCTTCCAGAACAAGGACGACGCCAAGGCTTACCAGCTGCTGGCTGCCTATTGCGAGACGGCAGAAGCTCCTCTCTTTGCCAGCGTCAAGAAGGAAGACAAAGACCTGCCCAATGCAGCATTCTTCGCTTCCTACATGGCACTGAACAAGAAGGACTATGCTGCTGCCGAGAAGTATGCCGGCTATGCCATCGGAGATGCCGAGCGTGGTGTTGATGCACAGAAGATTCAGCTTGCAGCCATGCAGGGACAGCTGAAGAGCCATGAAGACTCTGTAGCATACGTGCAGAAGCTGGAAGGCATGATTGCCAAAGACCCCAACAACGAGACCATCTTCAGCACCCTGACAGGACTTTACAGCATGATGGGACAGGGTGCCAAGGCCGACAAAATGATTGACGACCGCCTTGCTGCCAACCCCAACGACTATGCTGCACTGATTCAGAAAGGTTCTATCGAGAGCCAGCGCAAGAACTACGATGCTGCTACGGCAGCCTTAGAGAAGGCGCTGCCCATGGCTAAGGACGACGACACCCGCATCACCATCAACGCCGCCATCGGCGAGTGCTACTTCTTCAAAGCTCAGGAGCGTGTCAACAACTTCAAGGGCGTGCTCTCTCCTGCTGCACGTGAGCAGTTCAATGTTGTCTACAACAAGGCTATCAGCTACCTTGAGGCAGCCAAGAAGCTCGATGTCATGAAGGAGCAGAAGCGTTCATGGGCTTATCCGCTCTATGGCTCCTACTACTTTGTGAAGGGAGCCGAGGCACCTGAGACCCAGTCGGCAGCTGCCGATGCTGGCGTTCAGCAGTAATCGGTTCATGATTGTAACAGGGCGATGGGGGATCAGTCGTAGTGAGACTGTGCCCGTCGCCCTTTCATTTGACTATTGACGTATATATATAAGGTATCAGCAAGAGATATGCTATTGAGAAGAAGGTATCAGTTTGTATTTTTATTATCGTGGCTGCTGATGTTGCCACTCTGCACGGCGGCACAGAAAAGTCAGAGAGCCATCAAGAAAGAGATTTCACAGGCACGCGACAAGGTGAAGGAGGGGAAGAACCTCGACAAGGTGGAAGCATCGATGCGCAAGCTGCTGAAAGACTCTGCCAACAGGGATAACGTCAAGATATGGAACGTGCTGATAGAAGCCGTCAGGGGACAGTATGCGCAAGCCAACGAGAAGCTCTACCTGAAGCAGAAGCAGGACACAGCGGCTTTGTTCAAGCTGGCAAGCCAGCTCTTTACCGATGCGTGCAGCTTAGACACCATCGATGCCCATCCCAACAAGAAGGGTAGGGTAGTGCCCGTCTATCGCCAGCGCAACGCCCACAACCTCATGATCATCCGTCCCAATCTCTATCATGGCGGCTACTACTTCATCATGAAGGGCAACTATCAGGAAGCCTACCACCTCTTCAGCCAGTACATAGACTGTGCACGCCAGCCCCTGTTCTCTTCCATACATGCCGACGAACTGGGCAAATGGATGCCCCAGGCAGCCTATGGTGCCATGTATTGCGGCAACAGGATGGACTGTCCCGGCAAGGTATTGAGATACAAAGAGGTGGCTCAGCAGGACACTGCCCATCTGGACCGCGTGTGGCAGTTTATGTGTGAAGCCTACCACCAGCTGGGCGACACGGCAAACTATGTCAATACCCTGCGTAAGGGAGTCAGCAAGTATCCTGCCTATCCCTACTTCTTTCCGCGACTGGTGGCGTATGAGCAGCATCGGGGCAGGGAAGACGAAGCCAAGAAAGTGGTAGACCGCGCCTTGGCTACCGACTCCACCAATGTCATCTTCCTCCTGGGCAAGTGTTCGGTGCTGCTCAACCTCGGACAGTATGACGAGTGCATCCGGCTGAGCCGCCATCTCGTCGAGCAGGACGACTCACTTGCCGATGCCCATTACTATGCCGGTCTGTCGTTCTTCAACAAAGCCATCTTGCAAGAGAAGAAGCTGATGCTCTCCGAACTGACGAAGAAACAACGCCAGAAGGCGAGAGGCAAGATCATGGCACTCTACGAACAGAGCCGTCCCTATCTGGAACGCTATCGCCAGCTATCCCCCAAGGATGTGCGCAAGTGGTCTGCACCTCTCTACACGATCTACTTCAACCTGAACATGGGAAAGGAATTTGACGAGATAGATAAGTTACGCAATGAATACAGAAAACATATTAAATAAGCTGAACATCAGCCAGCTGAACGAGATGCAGGAAGACGTTTCCGAAGCTGTCCTGCATAGCAACAAAGACGTTATTGTATTGTCACCTACGGGTACAGGCAAGACATTAGCCTACCTGCTCCCCATCGTTCAGCGGTTGCAGCCTTCCGAACGGTCTGTTGCGTTGGAAACGCAACAGACAGAACAACTTCCGGACGAGCCTTCACCCGCTGTGCTGGTGATGGTTCCCGGTCGCGAACTCGCCCTTCAGTCGGCAGAAGTGCTGAAGTCGATGGGCACCGGACTGCGGACGATGGCGCTCTATGGCGGCAGACCCACCATGGACGAGCACCGCGAACTGCGGAAGGTGATGCCCAACGTCATCTTCGGAACGCCCGGACGCATCAACGACCACATTGAAAAAGGCAACATCATCATAGACAACATCACCTGGCTCGTCATCGACGAGTTCGACAAGTGTCTGGAGATGGGGTTCCAGAACGAAATGAGCAGACTGGTAGATAGCCTTCCCAACATCCGTCGGCGCATCCTCCTCTCTGCTACCGAGTCGGAAGCCATTCCTCGCTTCGTCAGCATGGGGCGTACGGTTCGCATCGACTATCGCACGGAGGATGAGCCCGTCAGCGACCGTGTGAAGATCTTTGCCGTTGCCAGCCCAAGCAAGGACAAACTGGAAACCCTACGCAGCCTGCTGCTTGACTTCGGAGACCAGAGCACGGTGGTGTTCCTGAACTACCGCGACAGCGTAGAGCGCACGGCCTCCTACCTTCGTGAGCAGGGCTTCACCGTCAGCATCTTCCATGGCGGACTGGAACAGAAGCAGCGCGAAGCAGCTATCTATATGTTTGCCAACGGCTCAGCCAACATCCTGGTTGCTACAGATCTTGCAAGCCGTGGACTTGACATCCCCGATATTGACAACATCGTACACTACCACCTGCCGGAGACGCAGGACAACTATATCCACCGCGTAGGACGAACGGCACGATGGGACAAGCAGGGCAGGGCGTTCTTCATCCTGAGCCAGGAAGAGAGCCTGCCCTACATCGACCTCGGCAGTCTGCCCCAGTATGCTCCCCGCTCCTCTGCGGAAGAGGCGGCAGCTTCCGTTCCCCGCATGGCGACACTCTACATCGGCAAAGGCAAGAAAGACAAGCTCTCCAAGGGCGACATCGTAGGCTTCCTGTGCAAGAAAGGTGGGCTTAAGAGCGACGAAATCGGGAAAATCAGCGTGATGGAGCGTTATACATACGTTGCCATTAGCCGCAAGCGGATGCGCCAAGTGCTCAAGAACGTGCAGGGAGAAAAAATAAAAGGCATCAAGACCATCGTTGAAGAGGTGAAGGGCTGAGCACAAATACAACAGGTCAAGTGACAAGAATTGACGGGTGGAAATGGCAAAAACGTCATAATGAAGGCTTGTTTTTTGACATTTCTGTATAGAAAACAGCTCAAACGGTAACTTTTTGTTCTTTTGTTTGGGTATATCAGAAAATTGTTGTAATTTCGCACCGTTTTTAAGAACAAGGTAAAGAATAGTAAACATAACAATATAATCATTCAATTTCAACAATGAAGAAGTACAACTTTAATGCAGGTCCTTCGATGCTTCCACGCGAAGTCATCGAGAATACTGCCAAGCAGATTTTGGATTTCAATGGTTCAGGCCTCTCTCTGATGGAGATCAGCCACCGTGCAAAAGACTTCCAGCCCGTGGTTGACGAGGCTGAGGCTCTCATCAAGGAACTGCTTTCAGTTCCTGAAGGATATTCGGTCATCTTCCTCGGAGGCGGTGCATCGCTGCAGTTCACTCAGGTTCCTGCCAACTTCCTGATCAAGAAGGCTGCCTACCTGAACACAGGTACATGGGCAAACAAAGCCGAGAAAGAGGCAAAGCTCTATGGCGAGGTGGTTGAAGTGGCTTCTTCCAAGGATGCCAACTACACTTTCATCCCCAAGGACTACACGGTTCCTGCTGATGCCGATTACCTGCACATCACGACCAACAACACCATCTACGGCACGGAGATTCGCAAAGACCTCGACGTCAACGTTCCCCTGATTGCCGACATGTCGTCAGACATCATGAGCCGTCCTGTCGATGTGAGCAAGTATGACTGCATCTATGCCGGTGCCCAGAAGAACATGTCCATGGCTGGCGTCACCGTCATCATCCTCAAGAACGACAAGCTGGGCAAGGCTCCGCGCGAGTTGCCTACGATGATGAACTACTGCACCCACGTAGAGAAGGGCAGCATGTTCAATACTCCTCCCGTTGTGCCCATCTACTCCCTGCTCGAAACCATGCGCTGGGTGAAGAAGAACGGCGGCGTAGAGGCTATGGACAAGCTGGCTAAGCAGCGTGCAGAGATTGTCTACGGCGAGATTGACCGCAACAAGCTCTTCAAGGGCACCGTCGCTGAAGAAGACCGTTCACTGATGAACATCTGCTTCGTGATGAACGAGGAGTATGCCGAACTGGAGAAGCCTTTCTTCGAGTTCGCTACCGCACGCGGCATGGTAGGCATCAAGGGCCACCGTTCAGTAGGCGGTTTCCGTGCCAGCTGCTACAACGCCCAGACCATCGAAGGCTGCCAGGCTCTCGTCCAGGCCATGAAGGACTTCGAGGCAACCATCTGATCAGAATTATTCATAATTATTGCTCCGCTAAAAGATTTTAGTATGAAATAAAAATTAGGCTGAAGCCCTCGCTTGGGTTTCAGCCTTTTTTGTTACCTTTGTTTTTACCACAAAACTTCGATAACATGAACAAAGGTACACATTTTATCGGACAGCCGATGTATGGACAGCTGTTAAATTTGCTTGACAAGGCAAAAATTCTTCGTTTCAGCCGTGAAATGGGCGGTGAGCGCTATGTAAAACACTTCGATGCATGGCAGCATCTGGTGATTATGCTGTATGCTGTCATCAAGCGTTTCGACTCCCTG
>ODAI010112014.1_pt1 | contig 17289 bp, 19 predicted proteins | sample 1539321 | NCBI WGS metagenome assembly ODAI01 (sample SAMN02144231, study PRJEB22623) | gut metagenome | biome: sheep rumen | host: Ovis aries | place: New Zealand | reverse complement strand
TGAAGTTCTTTTGAACCCAGGTCCTTCAACAACCACAGACAGCGTAAAATATGCTCAGGTTGTGGCAGACATCTGTCCCCGTGAACTTGAATTCGGAAATCTTATGGAAGAAGTTGCAACAGGCTTAACAGAAGTCTGTGCTGACCCCAAAGACTATATCACGGTAATGTTCGGCTGTTCAGGAACGGGTGCCGATGAAGCAATGGTTTCAAGCTGCGTTCCGCCTGACGGAAAACTTCTGGTTGTAGACAACGGATCATACGGCGCCCGCATTGCAAAAATCGCCAGTGTTTATGGCATTGACATGGATGTTTTCAAGTCTTCAACCTATGAGCCAATTGATTTGGAAGTCCTCGAAAAGCAGATGCAGTCAAAAAAATACACTACATTCGCAATCGTCTACCACGAGACTACAACAGGTTTGCTCAACCCTCTCGAAAAAATCTGCCCGATGGCAAAAAAATACGGCATGACCACAATCTGTGACATCGTATCTGCATACGGTGGAATGCCGATTGACTTGGGAAGCCTCGGAATTGATTTTGCCACAAGTACTTCAAACAAACATATCGGCGGCATGGCAGGTGTCGGCTTTGTTGTCTGTAAACGAGATGAACTTTTGAAACAGAAAGACTGGCCTATGAGAAACTATTACCTGAATCTTTACGATCAGTACAAATATTTTCTCGAAACAAAACAGACACGTTTCACTCCACCTGTCCAAACCTTCTACGCCCTGCGTCAGGCAATCATCGAGACAAAAGTTGAAACTGTCGAAAAACGTTTTGAACGATTCAGCGCTTGCTGGGAGATTCTCGTAAAAGGACTTAAAGAAATCGGTCTCAAAATGCTCGTAAAAGAAGAATTCCAGAGCCACTTCATCACGGCAATTCTGATTCCTGAGACACCAAAGTACAACTTCAACGAGCTGCATGACTATGCCCGCTCATTCGGATTTACGATTTACCCAGGAAAACTGGGCAACATCGATACATTCCGAATCGCAAATATGGGTGACATCAAGCCTGAGGAAATGACACATTTCGTGTGCGTTCTCCGTGACTATATGCACTCAATCGGAGTTTGTTAGGAATAAAAGCCTTTATACCACGCCGCAAATTTTGCCAGTCCTTCGGCAAGCGGTGTGGCAGGCTTAAATCCGAAATCTTTCTGCAAGTCAGTGACATCGGCAAAAGTCTGATAAACATCACCCGGCTGCATTGGCAAAAGTTCTTTTTTGGCTGGTTCAGAGATGATTCCTTCTTTGAGCAGGCACTTTTCCAAAGTCTCCACGAAATACATGAGACTCTCTGGAGTATTATTTCCAATATTATAAACTTTGTATGGTGCTCCGTCCTCTGTCTCGCATGGAGTCTTCTGCATTACATTTAAGATTCCTGTTACAATATCATCAATATATGTGAAATCTCGGTACATATCGCCCATATTATAAATCTGAATACACTCGCCTTTTACAAGCTTGTTCGTGAATTTGAAATAAGCCATGTCTGGTCGCCCCATCGGACCATAGACTGTGAAGAAGCGCAAGCCTGTGCATGGAATCTTATAGAGTTTTGCGTAGGCATGGGCAAAAAGTTCATTTGATTTTTTTGTTGCGGCATAGAGAGATACAGGATTATCAACTTTATCCTCAGTAGAATACGGAACTTTTTTGTTCGTGCCGTAAACGCTGGAAGATGAAGCATAAACCAAATGCTCAACAGGATAATGACGGCATAACTCAAGAATTGTATAGAATCCGAGCATGTTTGAATGAATGTATGCGTCAGGATTGTCGATTGAATAGCGGACTCCAGCTTGAGCAGCAAGATTCACGACGACAGAAATCTTGTTTTCAGTAAAGATTTTTTCCATTGCGGATTTGTCAGCTATATCCGCTTTGATGAAAGTAAATCTATCGCCAAATTTGGAAAGCATATCCAGACGTTCTTCTTTTAGAGAGACATCATAGTAGTCAGTAATGCAGTCAACGCCAATAACACGGCAAGTTTTTGTTGATTCAATAATTCTTTTAGAAAGAAAACTTCCAATAAATCCTGCAGCTCCGGTAACGAGCACGGTTTTGTTTTCCAAATCGATGTTTTTCATAATAGGAATTTAGCACATAATACGATTTTTATCCATATGTTAAAATTTTCCATTTCTAATCACGCATTGCTAATTTTTTAATTTCTGAGTAAAATTATATAGTTTATATAACTATGCAATATTCGAGGTTAATATGAAAATCGCAGTCGCCGGAACAGGATATGTAGGTCTTTCAAACGCCATTCTTTTGGCACAACATAATGAAGTTTACGCTGTTGACATCGTGCAGGAAAAAGTAGATTTGATTAACAACAAAAAATCTCCGATTATTGACAAAGAAATCGAAGAATATCTGGCTACAAAAAAACTCAACCTAACTGCCACAACTGATGCAAAACTTGCATACAAAGACGCTGATTTCATCATCATTTCAACGCCTACAAACTACGACCCAGAAAAGAATTACTTCGATACTTCAAGTGTTGAGGCTGTCGTGGAGCTTGTAAAAAAATCTGGCTCAAAGGCGACAATCATCGTAAAATCAACAGTTCCGGTCGGCTACACAGAAAAACTCCGTGCTGAGTCGGACTACAAGAACATGCTCTTCTCACCAGAATTCTTGCGCGAAGGTCATGCTCTTTACGACAATCTTTACCCTAGCCGAATCGTTGTAAGTTATCCAAAAGATGCCCCAGAATTAAAAGCTCAGGCAGAAAAGTTCGCTCTTCTTTTAAAAGATGCCGCAATCAAAGAAAATATAGAAGTTCTTTTCCCGAACTGTACCGAAGCCGAGGCAATCAAACTTTTCGCAAACACCTATCTTGCTTTACGAGTAGCTTTCTTTAACGAACTTGATACTTATGCCGAAGTCCGTGGATTGAACACAAAATCAATAATTCAAGGAATCTGTCTTGATCCTCGAATTGGTGACTTCTACAACAATCCAAGTTTTGGCTACGGCGGTTACTGTCTACCTAAGGACACAAAACAGCTTCTTGCGAACTACAGAGACGTTCCTCAGAATTTGATTCAGGCAATCGTAGAGTCAAACACAACACGAAAAGACTTTATCGCCGACACAATCATACATAAGCATCCCAAAGCCGTTGGCGTTTATCGTCTCACAATGAAAGCAAACAGCGACAACTTCCGTCAGAGCTCAATCCAGGGCGTAATGAAACGAATCAAGGCAAAAGGAATCCCTGTCATTGTCTATGAGCCAACATACAAAGGTGATGAATTTTTCAACTCAAAGGTCACAAAGAATCTTGAAGAATTCAAAAAAGAATGTGATGTAATAATCGCAAACAGATATTCAGAAGAATTGGCTGATGTAAAAGAAAAAATCTTCACACGAGATTTGTTCTCAAGGGATTAATTTTCTATGAAATATGTTTATGTTCTGACATCGACTCCACAGGATTTGTATTACGAGCAGGCTTTGATGTCGGCGTATTCTCTCCGAAAGCATAATCCTTCGGCTCAGATTATTGTACTCGTTGACAACAAAACAAACGCAAGTTTTACCGAAGAAAACAAACGAACGGCTCTCAAAAAATATGCAAGCCATATTGTGAGTATTGATTTTGCAGACGATGTTCCGAATGTTGACAGAAGCCGTCTCATTAAAACTTCTATACCAGAATATGTGAGCGGAAGTTTCTTGTATATCGATTGCGATACAATTATCTGTGACGATTTAAGCGATATTGAAAAGGAAAATTGCACTACAGGTGGTGTGCTTGACGGACACTGTATGCTCGATGAGCATATCCACAAAAAATACTTTCTTTCGCGCGACAAAAAACTTGGTTTCTCTGGCACGAAAAAGTTGGGTGCAAACATCAATGGCGGGCTTGTGTTAGCAAAGGCAGAGACAGAGGAGCAAAAGCTTCAAACGAACGAGCTTTTCAAGCAATGGAATGAAATCTGGAAATACTCAGCCTATACTAAGCACGACAGGCATGACCAGAGTGCTCTCAATGAAGCAAATTACCGTACAGGTCTTAAAATGAAATTCCTTGACGGAAAATGGAATTGTCAGCCAAGCCATGGTGGACTGGCATTCCTAAAAGAAGCAAAAATCATCCACTATTATTCAAGCGAATTCAGCGGAAAGAATTACATTCCGTATTACAGACTTGCGGACAAAGCCTTGCAGAACCGCATAAAAGAAGCCGGAAATATTCCAGAAGATATAAGGGCAATGATTGATGAACCCAAATTCCAGTTCAATTCAGTGCATTTAATCAACGACTTGCGTATTGTAAGCATCATGCAGTCTCCTCTTACTTTCACTCTTGCGGACATAAAGGCTCATTGCCCACCGCTTTTCAATTTTATGGAAGCAATTGTTGGCGGACTTCGCGGTTTTGCAAAAAAAATCAAAGGAAAGAAATAGTTTCATGCAAAAAAAACTCCTCATCAACGGAAACTTTTTATGCCGCTCTCTCACAGGAATTGAACGATTCGCTTATGAGATTTGCGGGCGGCTTGATGAATTGCTTGTCTCAAACAAGGAAGAATTTTTAAAAGTCTCGATTTTGCTTCCAGCGAATGCAAAGACATTCCCGGATTACAAGAAAATCGAAATCATTCCTGCGAAATATCTCACGAGTTTTCCAAAGTGGGATTTGTTTTATTTTCCCAAAATGTGCCGAAGCCATAAGGCAATCGGCCTGAACTTCTCAAACACGGCCCCTCTGGGAAAAAACTGCGGCTACGCTTTCCTCCACGACATTTATGCTCACGATTTCCCCGGTGATTTTTCTTCAAAAAAAGACAAACTCATCCGCCTTTACAGCCAGATACATTACAAAAACATAGCCCGACACGCAAAGAAAGTTTTTACCGTATCAGAGTTTTCAAAAAATCAGATTCAAAAAGCATACGGTCTTAAAGATGAGCGGATTTCTGTCATTCCCAATGGCTGGGATCATTTCAAAAAAATCGAAGAAGATGATTCTATTTTTGAAAGCTTCCCTCTTCTCCTTGAAAAGCCTTTTTTCTTCACCCTGGGAAGCCTGCAAAAGCGAAAGAATCTCAAATGGATTTTAGAATACGCAAAAAATCATCCCGACCAGAATTTCGCAATTTCCGGCAAGGCAATAGGCGGCATGCACACTGACGAACTGGGCGAGCTTTCAGAGCAAAAAAATATCATTTTTCTTGGCTATGTAAATGACGGTCAGGTCAAATCCCTGATGAAAAAATGCAGGGCTTTCGTTTTTCCTTCTTATTATGAAGGATTCGGGATTCCCCCATTGGAGGCTCTTTCCGTCGGTGCAAAAATCATCGTTGCAAAAAGCGCGAGTCTTCCTGAAATTTACGGTGAGGCGGCTTCATACATAAATGCAGAAAGCACGGACTGCAACCTTGAAGAACTTGCTTCTTTCACTCCAAAATCTGAAGAAATTGAGCGAGTTTTAAACAAATTCACCTATCAAAATTCAGCAAAGCTGTTGTATAATGAGTTAAAGGAGGCGCTGCTATGAAAAGAGTTGCTATCGTACACGACTGGCTCGTGAATTACGGCGGAGCAGAGCGTGTTGTTGAGGAACTGCTTAAAATCTACCCTGAGGCAGACATCTTCACTCTTGTCTATGACGAAAAAAAGATGGGCAAAATCTTCCCGAAAGATAAAGTCCACTCTTCTTTTTTGCAAAAGTGGCCTCTCTCAACAAAATTGTACACGAAGTTTCTCTCTTTCATGCCGAAAGCCTTCGAGTCCTTTGACTTGTCAAACTATAAGCTCGTAATCTGCTCATCGTCATGTTGTGCAAAAGGCGTAATCACCCCGCCCCTCGTGCCCCATGTGGCTTATATTCACACTCCAATGAGATACGCATGGGACAAATATTTTGAATACAAAAATCGCAGCGGTAAACTCACTCAATTTTTTATGGAAAAATGGATGAGCAAAATCCGTCTTTGGGATTATGTCTCAAGCCAGAGGGTCGATACTCTCATTGCAAATTCCAATTACATCTCCCGAAGAATCAAAAAATACTGGAACAGGGATTCTCAGGTAATCTATCCGCCGGTAAATATCAAGGATTTGCAGCCCAACGGTAAGCCCCATGAGGATTTTTTCGTGGTCTTCAGCCGTTTCGTTCCTTACAAAAGAATCGATCTGGCAATTCAAGCCTGCGGAAATCTCAAAAAAAATCTCGTTGTAATCGGCTCTGGCTCACAAAAAAAAGAGCTCAAAAAGCTCGCCTCAAAATACAAAGATGTCAAAATCACTTTCACTGGCCGTATTCGCGACGATGAAGTCCGTGATTACCTCCAGCGCTGCCGTGCCCTCATCTTCTGTGCCGAAGAGGATTTCGGTATTATTCCGGTCGAGGCGCAGGCTTGCGGGCGGCCAGTCATAGCATTCGGTAAGGGTGGCGTTCTTGAAACGGTCATCAACGGAAAGACAGGCACATTTTTCGCCCATGCCACCCCGGATTCTGTGGAGCGGGCAATCCACCGCTTTGAGGAACTTGAGGCTCAGGGTGCCTTTGACAGCACATTTATCGCAAATCACGCAAAAGAATTCTCACGGGAACGATTTGCCCGCGAAATAAAAGAAGCAATCGACAACACTATTATTAAACTGGACGAGGAGACAAGCGCAAAACGCTGACAACTGGATTATGCTTAAAATTGCGATTGATTGCCGGATGATTGGCTCCGGGGGAATAGGCTCTTTCATTTCAGAGCTTCTCCCCTATTTTATCGAAGAAAATGAATGTCTCCTCATAGGAACTCATGAGCAGTGCTCGCCTTTTGTCCGTATGCAGAATGTGGAATTCTGTTTCTGTGACATTAAGCCATTTTCTTTTAAAGAATCATTCGCATTTCCTGCGGATGTTCTGGAAAAAATCCACCATTACGATTTTTACTTTACTCCATATTGCAATATTCCAAATGGCATAAATATCCCGATTTTCTCTGTCATTCACGATGTTGTCTTTTTAGATGTCAAGGGAATGACTGGATTTTTGGGAAGATTCGCTAGAAAACTTTTTTATAAACGGGCGGTCAACTACTCCGACGCAGTCTTTACGGTTTCAGATTTCTCAAAAGAAAGGATTTTGCATCATCTTCACTGCAAAAAGCCAATTCAAGTCGTATACAACGCAGCCCCCGCATATCTGAAAACACCTTTCGAATCTTTGCCACAAAAAAAAGACCAGATTCTCTTCGTGGGAAACATAAAAAAGCATAAAGGACTGAAAACACTTCTCGATGCCTTTCAAATCGCTAAAGAATCCGATGATGCATTCAAATCGAAGCTTGTCATTGTAGGAAATGCCGATAATTTCCGCACAGGAGACGAAGAAACAGTCAGACGCCTTCAGGAACTGTCTCAAAGTGACGGCAGCATTGAATTCACGGGGCGAATCTCCAATGATGAGTTGAAATATCTCTACGCCCAGTCAAAACTGCTTGTTCAGCCATCATATTACGAAGGATTTGGCCTGCCTCCCCTTGAGGCTCTTACTGTGGGAACGCAAGCAATCATCTCAGACATTCCCGTCTTCAAAGAAATTTACGGTTCTCTTCCGGTCATTTTCTTCAAGACGGGTGACTCAGGAGATTTAGCAGAAAAATTGCTCGCCAAGAACAAAGAGATTTCTGACACAAAAAAGATTGACCTTTCTTCAATCGAAGAACTCTATTCATATAAACGATCTGCAAAAATCATCTGTGACACGCTTGTCACATTCAAAAAGTAGACTTTTTTGCATATATAGAGTAAAATACTAGTGTTTTTAGGATTATGACGAACGAAGAATATAAAAAGTTTTTTAAAAAGAATTTTTGGCGGACAAGCTCTTTCACATCCGGCGCGGCATTCATGCTCGTTGATGCGCTTGTCGTCATGCTTTGCATCGGTATTTCATTCTTTATAATCAACCTCATAAACACATCTTGGATTAATTTCCGTTCTTTCGTCAATTATTGGATTTACCTTCCCCCAATGATGGCTGTTTTTTATGCGGCTGGCTTGTACCCAGGTCTCGTTTATCCGCCGGCAGATGAAGTCAAAAAATTCGGAATATGCTCATTTTTCGTTTTTGTAGGAATAGCCCTTTCAATAACCGTTGAAGATGCAGACGACAAATGGCCGATTGTAACAGCTCTTATCTTAGCAACCCCCTTTGCGCTGATTCTTCTTCCTGCGGCACGAGAATTCGCCAGAACGGTTTTTTCAAAGCAAAAATGGTTCGGAGTTCCGGCTGTTATTTATGTCTCCGGTAATTCCGGCGATGTTATCATTGAGCGTCTTCTAAAACGGCAGGATTTAGGCTACAAACCTGGAATGATTGTTGACAGCAAAGCCCTAATTCCAGGTGAAAAATTCGGAATTCCAGTTTATCCGCCAACGCCAGAAACATCTTCTCTCATAAAATCTTTTGACATAAAAGTGGCGATTCTTTGTGATTACGATCGTGACACCACTTATATCAATTCAAATTTCCGCTACACGATTCAAATTCCGCGCATCAATGATATCTCAACTATTTCCACCAATGTCCGTGATTTCGGCGGAATTTTGGGCTTCTCGTCAACTCACAATCTTACAAAGCCAATCAGTCTTTTCTGGAAACGCTTCATCGACCTATTCTTGCTGCTGATTTCATCACCGGTTGTACTTCCAGTGGTTCTTATCGTTTCCCTTATCGTTAAGATTTCAAGTCCCGGACCGGTTTTCTACGGGCACAAACGCACTGGCAAAAACGGCAAAGAATTTAAATGCTGGAAATTCCGCTCAATGGTCATTGATGCCGACAAGCAACTCGAAAAAATCTTGGCTGAAAATCCTGAAATGCGCGCCGAATGGGAAAAAGACCGCAAATTCACAAATGATCCACGTGTCACAAAAATAGGAAAGATTCTGCGAAAGACAAGCATCGATGAAATTCCTCAATTCTTCAATATCCTCACAGGCGAGATGAGTTTTATCGGGCCAAGGCCTGTTACTGAACCGGAATTAAAGAAATACGGCAATAAAGCGCAAATTATTCTCTCTGTCCAGCCGGGATTAAGCGGCATGTGGCAGATTTCTGGCAGAAGCGACACAGGCTACGAAGAGCGGGTCACGCTGGATTCATATTACATCCAGAACTGGTCAGTCTGGCTCGATATTTGGATTATTATCAAAACCGTTTATGTCGTTCTGAGGGGAAAAGGTGCTTATTAAAAAAAGGCGCGGACTAACACAGACTAATGCGGGTTTTAATTTTACATCTGTGACCGCCTGCCAGTCTTTTCGTCTGATTTTTTTTTTCCTGCTCCTAATTTTCCTCTCCACTCTTCCTCTATTTTCCGAAGGCTATCAAATCTCAAAGGTTGAATATTCTCTTGAGAAAACGCGGGAAAACGATTTGAAGCGGGTCGTGCCGATTGACACGGAGAGGATTTTTGAGAGTAAAGAAGAACTTGATGACTACATTTCCGATTTAAAACAACGCCTGTTAAACACAAGGGCCTTTGACAGCCTGCAATTAGAAATTGATAATTTGGAAGATAAAAACGAAAGTCCTCCGGTCACTAAAATTCTCCTTCGCGTTGAATGCCACGATACAAAATCCCTGCTGATTCTTCCCTATCCTAAATATGACTCCAATGACGGACTGATTTTCAAAATCAAGGTAAAAGATGTCAATTTTCTTGGAACAATGAATACTCTGGACGCAGGAATTTTTGCGGGAATCAAAGAAGATGTCAAAAGCGGTGACCAAAATCCCACATTCGGAGCGGAATTCAAATACAAATACCCCTTTATGCTCGGCTCTTTTTTGTGCAGCTGGAACAATAATTTCGATTTACAATATACGACAGGAGTTGATGAGCTTGAATTCTGGAGTGGAACAGGCTTTACTTTTGAGCTTCCATTTAAACGAGTCTCTTTCGTACTTGATGTAAGCGAACAGGCAAACCGGGTGCTGGAATACGAAGAATTTGACGACACAATGCACTTTACCAGTGATGTAAAATTCTCCATTCCTGTGAAACTACTGGACATAGAGAACTGGGGCTATATTTTCTGGATTCCTTTCACAGACGCAAGAGTAAGTTACGACAAAAACGGCATTGACATAAAAAACGATGATTTGGCAAGTCCGGTTCTCTCGGCAGGCGAATCAATCTCAACGGCAAGAATCAACTGGTACGGAAATTTCCGAACGGGACTTTCCGCAAAAATAGGACATTCAATCGGCTATGATTTCAAGCAGGAAGAAGTGGAGCCCCGGCTTTTCGGCGAAATCCAGCTTTTCAAAGACTTCACATATATAGGCTTTAACTCACGATTCTCAGCCTTTCTTACAAAATCAAACCGCGGCGAGGTCGGAAGCCTTATCCGGGGAGTCAGAGACAAACAAAAATACATCAACGACAGGCATAAGGCCCTCAAAACTCCAAGCGCTTTAGTCCTCAATGTTGACATTCCAATTCACCTGATAACGACTCATTGGCTTGACTGGTCAGATTTAATTTTTGGGCCAGACTCATGGTTCAGCCGTACATTCGCATGGATGGACAAATTCAATTTCGAGCTTCAAATGTCGCCTTTCATGGACATTGCCCTGACAAAAAACGAGATGACCGACAGACTTTTCTCTCCGAAAGACGGATGGTACACAGGAGGCCTTGAATTTCTTGTATTTCCAGAACGATGGAAGGGAATCGTCATGCGCGCAAGCCTTGGAATCGACTTGGGAAGAGCTTATATCTCAAAAAAGTATCCCGAAAAAATCGACATGAGCTGGCGCGAAAATGTAAAAAAATATGAAATCTACGCAGGAATCGGCCTGCACTATTAGACTAACGGATAATGCTTGCCTTTGCCGCAGACCGGGTGTATGGGTCGGGAGAATTTTCGGCAATCACTTCAAGGGTGGCATTCGCGTAAATAATATCACCTCTTGCGGCGACTTTTTTGCAGAAGGCAATCAGATTATCCCAAAAATGATTCTGCTCACACCAAAGAGAAATATCTTCATATTCACCGATTTTATTCAAGAAAACAGCCAGCGACTTGAACTCAAAATTTGCGTCACGGCCAGAAATTGAATCAAGGATATGGCCGAAACTCTCAATTGTTCCCAAGGCTGAGGCAAAAAGTGAATTCTCAACCTCACCTTCCTCCTCAAAAATAACGCTGATATTGTAAAGCGCATTCAGCGTTTTTGGAGAAGAGGCCCTGAACAAGTCAAAGAATCGGTCTACATTAGAAGCCTTGTCTGCATCGATGATTTTAAGCATAGCCCGGCGAAGGACATTATCCTTGAAATTCGAATCATTATCGAGGATAAGCAGGAGAGCCTGCTTGTATTTTTCGTTTTCATGCTGATGAAGCATCAAATCGGCCATTTCATAGAGGATATCAAAAATCTGATCAGGAATATCGAGGAAAGAGCTCTCAAGACGGGCTTTTTCATAAAAATCAATGGCGGTCTTATACTCACCTTCAAGACGGTAAATCTTACCGATTAAAAAATCAGCTTCAGGATATACGCGCTTGGCCTCAACCCAGTCTTCCATTTTGTGTACGGAATACTGGAAAAATTTCTCGCCATAAAGGGAAAGATAGCGGTTGATGATTGAAATTGCCTCAGTCTGGTCGCGTTCTTTTAAGACTTCAAGCACGGAATCAAAATTCTCACCGGCACGGCGCACGGCAAGGGGCGAAAGAGCCACATCAAGGATGTAGACTTCATAGTCACTTTCCGCAACGCGGTTTGCCTTCGCCTTGTTGGCAAGATTCATAGCCTTGCTGAATTCTCCCTTGTCATAGGCAAACTGGGCGTCCTGCAAAATGCGCCATGAAAATTCACTTGATACAGGCTTTTTGGGAACGACCTGCGCGAAAAGAGAAAAAGACAAAAGCAAAACTGCAGAAAGAATTAATTTTTTCATAAAAATGCTGATTCCTTACTCGTTAAAAATGCGCCTTACAGACTTTGCAACATTTCCATAAATACATTATCGGCATCTTTTTCGTCTACCGTTCGTACAATTTGGCCTTTTTTGAAAATAATTGCCTTTCCGCCAGCCCCAGCAATACCTATATCAGCGTGTTTTCCCTCTCCAGGCCCGTTCACCACGCAGCCCATGACAGCCACTGTGATGTTTTTCTTCATTGAAAGGAGCTTATTCTGCCAGCGATCCATAAAGGCGTGAACATCAAAGCCCTGCCGTCCACAGCGGGGGCAGCTTACGAGGGTCACTCCCCCCTGCCTCTTACCGCACTCACGCAAAATCTCAAGGCCAGTGATTACCTCGTTTTCAGGAGCGGAAGAAAGGGAAACGCGGATTGTAGAGCCGATCCCCTCATTCAAAAGATGGCTGAAAGCAAGGGTAGATTTTACGACTCCTGTGATTAAAGGCCCGGCTTCCGTAACGCCCACATGAAGGGGAATGTCGTACTTTGAGGCAAAATCCTCGTTAGCCTCGATTGTCTCAGCGACGGAACTTGCCTTCATGCTCACCACAAACTGGTCAAAATTAAGCTCGTCAAAGACAGCACTTTCACGGGCAGCGGTCTCACTCAAAGCCACAGCCCGGCTCATTTTGCCTGACTCAATCATTTCCCTTAAATCATGGGGAAGAGAGCCAGAATTCACGCCGATTCGGATAGCAACGCCTTTCTCGCGGCAGCCATTTACGACAGCCTCAACGCGGTCGCGGGCGCCAATATTGCCCGGATTGATTCGGATTGCCGCCACAGGCCCTTCAAGGCACTTTAAGGCCAGGCGGTAATCAAAATGAATGTCCGCAACCAGCGGCATAGAAGTAGATTTACAGATTTCGATGAAACTTTCCGCGCTTTCCATGTCAGGAACTGCAAAGCGGATAATGTCACAGCCCAGCATTTTAAGAGAGGCGATTTTATTCCGGATTTCCTCAAGTTTTTCAGGATTATCCTTTACGCCGATAATCCCCTCTTTCCACATAGTCTGAATCGTGACAGGATTTGCGCCGCCAACGATGATTTTATCAACATTCCCAAATCCCCCCACAGTAACTTCGCGGGGAGAATAAAATTTCTTTTCCATAATATAATTATACTACAGCAAAAAAAAAAAATCATCTATGAAGTTTTTTTTGCGCAAATCAACTGGCTACTGCTGTTTCGCACTTCGAATTGCCACACGGATTCGATTTTGCTACGCAAAATCAGTTTAAATATTTTCCATAAGAGGGTAGATGCTGCTTCTACAACGGCTCCCAAATAACCTGATGTAGTTAAACCTAAAGAAACTGCACCATTTTTATCTCTCCCCCTACAAATTGGCATTTGTGGGAGTAAGCAAAAAATTACTTGTTTACTATACATCATATAAAATCAAAATCTATGCTTGTATTTAACTTACATAATAAATTTAGATTTTCATTGGATATTGACAAAGCTGGTTTTTCTTCTGATTCCTTTATGACAATGCAAATAGAGGGTGTCAATTTATTTAATTGTATAAAATTTGTCAAACCTTCTAAGTGTTCACCTATATATGTTTTAAATGACGATAATAAATCGTCAGTATAGCAAAAACCATTTTTCTCATATTTTAAAGACATTTCATTATATGACATTTCCTTTCCGGATTTTAATTTTTCTCCCTTTAGAATTAATTTTGACTCAGAAAATAAACGAGCTAATTCTGTTAGATTATTCTCTGATGAGCATATCGTAAAATCAATGTACATACTTACTCCTATTTGTGGGACTTTCATCCAGTGCATTTCGGAATGCGAAAGACACTGGATATAGGATCTTAAATTATAAGAGTATCTTGATGTATGCTAATAAAATTAATGTAACATTAGCACAACAAGAGTAATTATGAGACCTATCCAGAATACAAACTTATAGACCAAAATAATTTTATATATCCTTAATAGATTAGAATTATTTGATTGTTTAAGTTGTTTCAATGGTGCTATTTCAGGGATAAATAAAAGCATCCTATCAATACTTAATTCTTCTATCAAAGTTTTGTATTTTACAAAAATTGTAAATCGAATATAAGTCCTATAAATTATTATACAAAGTCCCCAGATAAGAATAAAAATACCAAACTTTTCCATTTTATTCTCCTGAGATAAGATTAACAAGTTTATATATCTGTTCTTTTACAAAATCAGATCCCTCTGTTATATCAAAATACCATGTATCTTCCCTTAAATATACATTTGCGATTGCTGTAGCACCTATTGTTAATGTATATTTACCATTTTCGTCTGCACTTGCACCTACAATCACCGCAGCTTCAACAGGTACTGATTTTCCTGCTTTATTCCAATCAAAAACTGTTTCCTTTTTGTAAGTAATATTTCCATCAAAATTTCCCTGACCAGTATCCAAAACAACATTGTCAAGTGTTCCAATCGCATTATAATCATTAATGATATCTGTAAGAATTGTGATTCCTGTATCTAAAGCTTTCATTATTGTATCTGCTTTTGCAATCGAACCACCTGCACCTATTCCTGTTTCAAGTTTGATGTAAACGGAAACATTATGATTGCTATCTTTTGCAATACCAAAAGATATTCGGGCGGCAACTCCAACTCCAATAGAGAAAGAATACAATTCTGACTCTTTTATATCATTTCCATCCGGGTCTGTATACTTGACAGGGTTGTTGGCGGCGTAGTGATACAAATTGCCATTTGTAGGAGTAAAGCCTAGCGTTTCCAGAAGGGGTGAAAACGCTAGATGTGGGGTATATCAGCGGATTCAACACTGTTATAATATAAGTCATCAGGACAAATATCCTGCCCGTCTGGCCATTCAATATTAAATCCGTTTGCTTTTACAGAAGAGAAATACGGTTTATCATGTAGCTTTCCAAACCAGGAACCTTTAATATAGGGAGTTACATCAAAGGATTTCTTTTCACCATTATCAAATTCAAGGAGCAGTTTGTAATTATCCCTGGGAATTGCTTTTATTACTGTCGGTCTTAACATTCTTGCCCCCTTATTTCAAAGGTTCAATTTTAAAGAACTGTTCTCCCTCTTCAAGGAGTTTCCAGTTTGCCATCAGTTCTTCCTTATGAATTTCTATCCATGCTTCAACCAGCTTCTTTTTTGAAGACGAGATAGTTCCTTCTATCTGTTCTCCTTCCAGCGAAAAAACGGATTCATCATCACCACAGATTACATGAATATGAGGAAGATGATGCTTACCGCCTTTTTCACTTTGCATTCGGATTATGATTCCATAAAACATTGATAACACTGGCATTTGTTTCCTCCTGACCTTATTATAGCACAGTTTTGCTTAGTCTGATAACTTGTGGGAGTAAAGCACAGTCCATTAATCACTATACAATAAAAGTTTTTATATAGTAATTAAAGATATTTTTTTTGCATTTTTTCAAAATTACTACCGACAAAAAGTGGAATCATATTTTCTGAAAAAAATTTCTTATCCTTTGTGTTGTAATGCTTTCCTTTCAAAATCATTGTCAATAATAATATTAGTTTTTTTTCATCCGAATTAACCTCGTACATTTTTAAATTCCATGCAATCATTCTATCAACTTTTATAAATTCAGCATAAATTTCTTCATTCTTTTTATATGATTTATCGAAGGAGACTGCCAGAGAGACCTTTTTCTTATTATCGTTTATTACAAAAAAATCACCATCCGAAGCTGTTGAACATTGAGTTATTATATTTTTCTGAATATATCCATTATCGTAGATATTTAAAATCTTATTATATAAATCATTACATCTCATAATTAATTATCTGTAAGATTATAACCTCCCCTAAATATCATATCTATTCGATTCCCTGTTGGATCATTCTTTTGTTGTATTGACTTATAAGGACTTACATAACCTCCTTTTACGGATTCTATCCATTCAGCCGCTTCTGTAAAAGTACCTAACATATTTGCTTTCTTTTATGGAAGATAGTTCCTCTGGGAAAAGTCTTTTGTTCGGAAGCCCTGCGGCAGCGACTCCGTAGTTTTCTTTCGAAAACTACGGAGTTTAAGAAAAAATAGTCATTTATAATAAATCACCTATTTTCCCTGTGTTATGTTTACAATAATTTATAAACTTATATTGCAAAATAACTATCGAAACTATTCCCGCTATGATAAATAAAACTGTTAAACATGTATAAACATAATTTAAAATAAATAAAAGCTTTGAAACTATGTTAAAATTACCAAGAGCATCTTTTACATAGTAAATATTATTCTCTATTTTTCCGTTCGTAGCGTTTCCCCCTATTAATTTATCAAAAAAAAATAAACCTAATAAAAAGAAAATTGCTAGAAATATATTTATTAAAAATAGTTTATTACTTCTTTTCATTTAAAAAATTCCTCTATATCCTCAGGAGCAACAGAAATTGAACCTCCAATTCCATATGCATGCTTACTAAATAAATTAAAGCCAAAACGCCATCCACCTGCTAAACCACCTAAAAATCCTTCAAGACTTACTTTTGAGTTAATACCAAACAAACTAAGATGTATCGTACTAGAGGCCTTTAGCATAGAAATATCTCCGTCTGCACCAATTGCAAAATCCTTGATTCCTATACTTCCCTGTCCTGTAAATGCACCTAGAGTTCCATCCATTCTTGCTTTAACCTTTCCCCCAAATAAACTTAATGTTGGTGTTTTAAATCCATATTCTGCGCCCCCTAAATCTACAGTAAGATTTAGTTGTCCATTATTTAAATCATTATTAATTACACCTCTTGTATACAAAGCTCTTGTGAGACCAGCATCTGATTTTCCTGCACTAAAATCCCAAAATATTGCATTTTGAGTTTGTGAATCACTGATGCATGCAGCCCTTGAATCAGGTTTTGTATTTTCAATTTTTCTTCCAACAGTTTCTCCAACTTGCAAAGTTCTTGGATCTCGTGTAAATCCTGACTTACCTTGCCAATCCTCACCATACAATCCCCAAAGCGTGTCACCTGATTCTGCGGTAAAAGTTCCATCTTCGTTATCATGCCACATTCCCGTTGGGTCTGTATACTTGACAGGGTTGTTTCCCGCGTAGTGATACAAATTACCATTTGACTAACTAAACGCCCTTTTCAGTCTCCTTTGGCTTTATTATACCACGGAAAAACAGAAATTCTGTGTTCTGTTTTTTAAATTTCGGAAGAATTCTGACTTTTAAGCAGGAATTCTTCCGAAATGCTGCGCATTTTAAGCCTTGTTCCTACAAATTGGCATTTGTGGGAGTAACAAGGGACTAAAATTT
>ODAI013128675.1_pt1 | contig 17291 bp, 16 predicted proteins | sample 1539321 | NCBI WGS metagenome assembly ODAI01 (sample SAMN02144231, study PRJEB22623) | gut metagenome | biome: sheep rumen | host: Ovis aries | place: New Zealand | reverse complement strand
TAAGCTTAACATTGCTGTCTAAGTATTTGTCAACATTTTCACTGGTGGCAATAATTCCCGTAACAATTCCGTTATTTCTGTTCTCCCTGACCTGGGAATTAATATAAGTCGCAACCTTGGTGGGGTTGCCTTCCACTATTGTAAGCTCAGCCTTAGGGGCATAATGCTTGTAACGCATACCCGGTGCCTTGGGCTTATCGGCTTCCTTCCTCTCTAAGATAGACGGATCAATATCAACACGCCCTATCACCTGCTCTAGCATATTCTTGGTGATGGCACCCGGTCTTAGAATCATGGGAATATCCGAAGTCAAATCAATAATTGTGGACTCTAATCCTATAGTGACTGCTCCACCATCAAGTACTGCATCGATACTGCCGGAAAGATCATTGTATACATGCGAAGCAAGCGTAGGACTCGGCCTTCCTGAGACATTTGCAGAAGGCGCAGCTATCATACAATTGCTCCTGATTATAAGCTCTCTTGCTATCTCGTCACTGGGCATCCTGATAGCCACCGTGTCCAGTCCACCGGTTGTCTGCTTCGGAACCACCTTATTCTTCTTAAGAATCATTGTAAGGGGGCCGGGCCAGAAACTATCTGCCAGCTTTCTGGCTACCGGAGGAACTTCCTCGACTATTTCTTCAAGCTGACTAAAGCTTGCTATATGTACAATCAAAGGGTTATCAGATGGTCTGCCCTTTGCTTTGTATATTCTTTTGCTGGATCTTGGGTTCTTAGCGTCTCCTCCCAGACCATAAACCGTCTCTGTGGGAAATGCTACAAGACCGCCTTCTTTGATTATTTTGGCCGCTTTGTTAAGAGCTTCTTCCCCTTGAAGGGACCTATCAACCTTAAGTACAAGAGTTTCCATAGGGATATTATATCATTTTTCCTTTTCTTATCAACGAAAAACTGTGGATGTTTTTACTTTACGGTTTCCTTAATCATCTCCCAGATATCTGTTGTCTCGTTGCCTAATTTCCACGCAGCCACACCCGCAATCTTCTTATTCGCCACATATGTACACCTTTCCTTTAGGGATTTGTCATCAACTATCCATATGCTGTATGTTGTATCTCCCTTTTGCCATGTGGCGTAATTCTCCTTATTGTCGTTAAGCCATGTGACCTCGGCGTTATTGCTTGACAAAAGTGCAGGGGTTCCCTTAATCGTTACGGTCTCGCTTGTAATACTGTCGCCCTTCTTAGCCCAAAGCCTTGTGTAGAAGGGTATTCCCAGTATAAGCTGTTTGTTCTCTACTCCGGAGCCCAGCATGCCTTCAACGCCCTCTTTTACGAAGGGCATTGAGTTGTTCGAGCCTTCTTTACCGGCTCCCGTCCATGTCTCGTCATATCCAAACAGCACGATATAATCTGCGTATCTCGCCTGAATATCAACATCATAATCTGCCGACTTAATGTTGTAGTTATCCACCGACAGAACAAGACCTTTCTCATGACATATCAGTGACAGCTCCTTGATAAACTCGATATAGCCTCCCACATTGGCATCGCCTACCGACTCCATGTCAATATTGATTCCGTCGGCTCCCACTGCCGTAACAGCTCCTATTATATTATTGATAAGGGTCTCTCTGGCAGATGATGTATTAAATACAAGGCTCTCATTCACATCATGCTCTATATTGCTGACAAGTGTCCACACCTTGATGTTGTTAGCGTGGCAGAAGTTCACATAATCCGCAGAGGAAAGGTTATTGATTGAGCCTTTGTTATCGGTAATCTGTATCCACGTGGGGCTTATTACATTCATTCCCGGCGATGATGCAACAATATTTTGCACATCAGAATTTGACGCTTTGTTAAGTAATTGGTGCCAGCCTAAGCGAACCATATCATTTAAGCGGTTAAACTTTACACTTTCCTGAGCAGCGGTAGTCTTGTTCTTAACACTTTCCTTGTCAGTAAGGCTACTGTTCTTAACACATCCTAAGACTCCGTCAGTGGTTAAAACCTGACTCCAGCTTCCGTAATTCTCAACAATTGTTACATTGTCGTCTTCCTTGAGATTTCCCACAATCTTGCTTCTGTTGCCTCCGAATCTTCTCATGGGCGTATCGCTTCTGGCAACAGCGCATGTGCGCTCTCTTCCCGGCGTATATATAGCTGCTCTTGCCGGATCCCGGTTAAATGTATATTCCGCACCGTTAGTTTCCTTTACGAATTCCAATGCAATATATGCTTCATTGTTATCTTCTATAACAGGTGCGTAATTCGTATTCTTACTTGCTCCTTTGAATGTATATCCCCGATCTCCGGTGTTTGCCTTATATGTTCCTTCCTTCGTCGAGTAACATACATTGTGTGCCTGAGAGTCATACGCATATCTATCGTTTAGAACATCATTGAGAAAGGATATCTTAACGTAGGGAGTATTATTTCTTACTATACCCTTTGCCAGGCCGCCCTCCTTTGGAGCTAGCGCGCCATCGACAATAACTGCCATGTTGCCTTCATCAACCTCATAATATTCATTGAGAGACATGGTCTCTTCGGTAGGGGAATACTTCTTGTTATAGATTATTATACCGATTACAACAAGCACTACCAGAGCGATAAATACAATTACGAATCTCTTATCTGTGAATAAATTCTTCATTAACTTGCTAAATTTGTTCATACAATACCCCTTAGCGACTAATGTCAGGTGTCCTAATCTTACTTATGATAAGAAATATAATAACGCACACACTATTTAATTATATCAAAAAAACACCACCAGGAAAAGACTTCCCGGTGGCACTTCTTATATTTATATTTCAAGTATTTCAAAAATATTTATATATCGTGTGAGCACGCAGACATTAGAATCTTCTAACATAAAGTAACGCCCACACCAATTCCGCTCCTCCTTTCTTATTATTCCATGTTAAATTTCAGCAGCTTATTTTCCGAAGCTTTGATATATCTTCTTTCGTTAGCCGGTCAGGATTGTCGATTATAGGAGCATTCTTTACTAACCTTGAATACTTGGAATCCTTATAGACGTCTTCGTACCATTTTTTATCAACCTTCGATAGAATATAACAATAGATCTCCACTTCCACTATGTCACTTTCAAATAATTTCTTATAATGGCAAAAGGTTCGCCTATTATACGGTGCAATATTACTCAGGAATAATCTTCTACTGCACAACCTGAATACATTTGTATAATCATGGCTCATAATTCCAAAATCAAGTATTACCACGCTGTCTTCTTCATCAAGTAATTGCAGGATTTCTTCTTCCCGTAAAGCAGGATAATAATCTACCTTCATTCTTGTAAATCCCGCCATATTATTCCTGACAAAAGACCTCGACTTAATGCCTGAATATGTGTCCGTAGAAATATCTGACAAACATCCGTCGCCCACTTCACCTACCACCACCTTCTTCTTTAGGTAGCTGCAATAGTAGTTAGCAAGAGCGATAGACAGTCTTGTACTCCCCAAGCCAAATATTCCATAACTTCTGTTCTCCTTATCAGTGTAAATACCCCTCATTATCTACCTATCCATTCCTTGACAATTTTCGAAAAAAGTCTATCCTTCTTCTTGGTTATGGAAAAAGGATCTTCGTCCATGGGAAATGCGTATACGCTCTTCCCTATTGTTCTTGCTATGTCCACACCGACTCTTACTGAGGCCGGGTTAATCAGGACTTTGACGTTGTTTAACCGGACTAATTTGTCTAATTCATTACTTTTATACGCTCTAGACGAGATAACGTATATTACAAAATCACACCTCTTAGCCTCTGATATGTCCACGCCACAGTCTTCAATATACAGTCCCTTGGGAGGAATTACTTCTAAGACCGCCTCTCCGCTTCGGCGAAAGGCTCTAAAACAATCGTGGTATATAATATTATCCTTCTCATAGAAACTCCTGTCCCTTGCCATAATCTTCTCAATCACACCTTCGCCTATGCTATCTTCGTAAAAGCATACAATTCCGGCGTTATTTAAGTAAGAACATAGCGACATAGCAATATGACTTACTCCTATTCCCGTGTCATTACCAACGACACCTATCTTCACATCGAGATGCTTCTTCTTGTTATTCATGTTCTCGTACAGAGTCAGCCAACACTTTTTCTCTTCTTTGGCGCTTGATGACTTATCTGCCTTAAGGCACCTTTCGATTCTTATGTCCCGCTTCTCCTTCGAGGATTCATATAACCTTCTGAGTGCTTCTTTAGTGCTGAAGATATCGTTACTTAGACTGCTTCTTCCTTCCAACATTGCCTCAGATGCATATGATATTGTTCCGTAAGTGGAATTCTCATTATCCCTAAGATATGCCGATATACCATAATCAATCAGGACTATGCGCCCTTCCGATAAGTATATATGCTCCAGCTTCATATCCTGATAGCATATAGGATTGTCAAGACCGTGCAAGAATTCAAGCACGTCATATAACTCTATTGCTATTTTCATAAGCTGTCTATGGGAAATGCTTTGATGCAGATATAAATAATCTGCCATAGACTCTCCAACAATATATTCCTCCACCATATAATAATAATTTTCATCGTCTTCTAAATCATATAGTATTGGAATGTTAGGATGTCTCAGATTCAAGAGGAGCTTCGCCTCTCTCATAGATGTAGAATCATTGCTTTCTCTGGGTATTCTTTTGACTACCCGCTTATGATTCATCGTCCTGTGTCTGACAAGTACTACTAAGCTGGCTGCTGATTCGTGTAATAACTCAAGCTCTTCGTACTTATTAGATAAATTCTGTGAAATATAAATATTAATCGCCTCCTTCTTTCGAAAGAAGCATCTCTGAATAGATATATAACAAACCTTAAATACATATGCAATAGTTCCGATATAAAATTAATAAAACTTTAATAATTTGTTAAGAATTTGTTAAGAATTTGGACACAAACACAAAATAGTCACAACTATTTGCCCACACAGAGTAGACACGAGTTTTTTTCTACTTTATAATTAAATTAGGAGAACAGATAAAAAGGGGGTGTGATATTCATGAAAATAGAAAAGATTAACGATAACCAGATTCGTTGCACACTTACCAAAGAAGATTTAGAGCTTCGCCAGATTAAGTTAAGCGAGCTTGCTTATGGAACGGAAAAAGCCAAAGCCCTGTTTAGAGAGCTACTCAAATGGGCTTCTTACAAGTATGGCTTCGAAGCAGAAGATATCCCTCTTATGATAGAAGCTGTTCCTATCTCTGATGAGAGCATTGTACTTATTGTTACTAAGATTGAGTATCCGGAGGAGCTTGACACAAGATTCTCCCGTTTTACCGAGGATATAGAAGACTATGAAGGCGAGCTGGATGACTTCATGGACTATGATTATGATGAAGAGGAGATAGAATATGAGCCTCGTGAACGTGAGGCGCGCTCTTCTGCCAGTGATATTATTGACTTATTCAAGAAAGCCAAGGAGGTTGCTTCGGCAATTAATAATAACGCTTCATCAAAAGAGGTAGTTGAAGTACCTATCGATGTAACGAAGCTGTTTGTATTCGATACCCTTGATGATGTAATAGAGCTTGCAGGGGTTCTTGGAGATTTCTATCACGGTGAGAACGCACTGTACAAGAATAAGCATAACAATAAGTATTACCTTGTAATCAGCAAATCCTCGCACACACCGGAGGAATTCAACAAGGTGTGCAACATTATATCGGAATACGGCCAGCAGCAAAACCTGTCTGTGGGAAGTGATGCATACTTTACGGAGCATTATTCGTCTGTAATTCTTAAGAATGCATTGTCTACGTTACAGAAATTATAGGCTTGCATATAGAAGAACTGAGGGCGACCTACCAAGTGGGATGCGTGCCATACTGTCAGACAGAGTCTTTATCTGGTATGTCTTCGGTAAGAATATATAAAAGATAAGCTTGTCATACTAATTGAATATTTACAAAAAAACGGCTTGCAATTCGACATCGTGTCGATGCAAGCCTTTTCTCAACGTCCTGTTGAGAAATTTTTTATTTGCTTATCTTTAATATATTCTAACCTTGACATAAGGATAAAAGCCTCTGTCTGACAGTATGGCTCTCACCCACTTAATAGTCTGCTTATAATCACTTCCATATAGTGACAAACTGCCCTATCCCTCTCTTGCTATCTGCTCTACAGCTCTCCAAATCCCGGCCATACGAGCATCATAATATATCCACAAGCGATTGCCACTATCATACGCACAATCGTAATCGGGAATCCGGTCTTGATTAACGCATTTGGCTCTATGCCGTGACTTACTGTAATAGCTCTTACACTTACAGGCAACAGTGACTCATAGTTCATCGCCATTGCCGTAGTGAAGATATACGGTATTGGATTTAGTCCCATCTTGGTTGTTACACCTATTACGATAGGAATTGTAACAGCCGCCGATACGGTTGAGTTGGTCATCTCCGATATAATACATGCAAATACTGCGAATACGGCAATAGTTCCAAGGCCTTCACCAAGATTAATCTTAGAGATTACATCTGCTATTACATCATTGGCTCCTGAGCCAGTTAATATCTGACCCAGTGCAAGTCCACCTGCAAACAGGAGAAGCATTCCCCACATAACTTCCTTCTGGGCGCCTTCCCACTCTAACAGCATGCTCTTCTTATCTGCCGCAACAATTATGAAGTTGATAAGTCCTGTTATAAGGAACAGATATGCCGGCACAAGTCCCGGTATTAAATCCGCATACAGGGGACGAAGGAATGAGCCAAGCATGGCTACTATGAATAGCACCAGACTTATCTTCTCTTCTCTTTTCATTGGTCCGAGGGCAGCGTAGCTTTCTTTGAAATACTCTTTAGTTCCTTCTAATCTGTTAACTTTTCTCTTCTTGAATATCATCATGAGTAGTACAACTACTGTTGCAACGATTGTATATGGAAGCATTCTTACAATCCAATCCACATACATAAATTCTTCGCCTGTGTATTTCTCTATAAAGTCAATCGCCGTTATGTTCATGGCACCACCCAGCGGTGTTCCGGCGCCACCTAACTGTGAACCCCATGCAATCGCACACAATATGGGAACGGCAGGTTCACACTTCTTAATATCCTCATAGCCTGCTGCCTTGAGCATTGAAACTGCTATCGGTGTAAATATGGCAACAACCACAACATTTGGCATCATATTTGAAAGTACAATTGCGGCGAGCAACCATACTGCTATCTGTGACTTCATGGAAGGGCCTATGAGTGACAATGCTTTAAGAGAAATTCTCTTGTCCAGTCCGATTGCCGCCCATGGTGCTGTTAACAGACATGAGCCGAAGATAAGTATTATGCTGCTTGAAGAATATTGGCTGATAATGTCATCCATAGGCACAATATTAAACAGCGCATTTACAGCTGCAGGTAGAAGTGCCGTTACTGTGATATTAACGGGTCTTGTAACCCACCAGTATATCATCCACACAGCCACGCCTATACCCTTTGCGGCAGTAGGATCGATTACATTCGTAAGTCCCAGTCCATAGGCTATAGCCAGATATAATACAAAACCAACTATCAGATTAATTACTCTTTTCTTTACACTCATTTTTTGCTACCTTGCCTCTTCAATAATAATTAATTAAACCCTTTAATTAATTTACCACAGCAATTTTCTTTTTTCAATAGTTTTTCTAAGGTTCTTGCTAATATTCTCCTACGGATATAGAATGGTATCATGGTTATCAAAGGAAATATATACGGAAGCGACAGACAATTTCACAGAGGATTTCTTAAGATTGACGGTGATGTAATCAAAGATGTGGCATACACCCGTGACGATTCTGATTCTGATACCGTCATTTCAGAGGATGTATATATTGACGCAGAGGATAGATACGTTATTCCCGGTCTAATCGACATCCATCTTCACGGTGCTTTAGGGTTTGATATCGGAGACGCTTCTCGTGAAGCATTTGAAGCTATTGCCGAATATGAGCTTTCTCAGGGTGTAACCGGCTTTCTTGGTGCTACTATGACTATGCCGGCAGAGGATATTGTGCATATAATTACTGCTGCCGGAGAATATATCAGTACACAGGAGCTTGAAGCTCGCCACAATTTATCCACTTTAATCGGACTTAATGTAGAGGGTCCCTTTATTAGTCCTGATAAATGCGGGGCTCAAAATCTATCCCATATTCTTAAACCTGACCTGACACTTGCCGAAGAATTCATACGACGTGGTAATGGTATAGTCAAAATCTTAGGTATTGCTCCAGAGATGTGCAACGATATTACAATCATAAAAGAGCTTGCCAAATCGACCAAAATAGCCATAACTCATTCTAACAGTAATTATGACATTGCCATGAAAGCCATTAATATGGGTGCTAATCATATAACTCATTTATTCAATGGGATGACTTCCTTTACTCATAGAGAGCCCGGCATTCTTGGTGCTCTAATTGATAATGAAAATATCTCTGTTGAGCTTATAACAGACGGCGTACATGTGCATCCTGCCACTGTACGAATGGCTTTTCGGCTTTTCTCTGATTCTCTCATTATCATAAGTGATTCTATGAGAGGTTGCGGTCTTGGTGACGGTATATATTCTCTTGGAGACCAGGATGTGGAGGTAAAGGATAACAAAGCAACCATTCTTGGAACAAATAACCCTGCCGGCAGCGTATCTAATCTATATAACAACATTAAGGAAGCTTACCGTATGGGTCTTCCACTTGAACAAATTATTGCCATGGCAACTATTCATCCTGCAAAATGCGTGGGAGTAGACAAGCATCTGGGGTCGCTGGAAACAGGGAAAAAGGCTGATATACTAATTTTAGACAAGAATCTTAATATAGAAAAAATAATCAAATCAGGAAAAATTGTAAATTAAAAAGGGCATTGATTCAAATCAATGCCCTTTTAATCTTTGATATTATCTTATGGCTCCTTGATAGCGCCTGTTGGACAAACGCCTGCACAAGTTCCACACTCAACACATGCATCTGCAGCGATTTCATACTTGCCGTCGCCCTCAGAGATTGCATCTACAGGACACTCAGGTGCGCATGTACCGCATGATACACATTCATCAGAAATTACATATGCCATAGCTTTATTCCTCCTTATATAATTAGAATTATACTTTTTCCGTCATTTCATTCTATCGCATAATTTGTTTTTTAACAACCTCTAAATAATAAATCACTGTTATGTTCTTAATAAAAAACATTGTAAAGATAGCCCAAACATACTATAATACTAATGCTACAGTTATCAAATAACTCAACTTATCTGATAACAATAGCACTAAATGCAAAAAATAACAGGAGGTAATCATAATGGCAAAAGTAACAAAAGATACAATGATTGGCGAGCTTCTTCAGATTGACGAAAATGTTGCCCCAATCCTATTAAATATTGGCATGCACTGCTTAGGCTGCCCATCAAGTCAGATGGAGACTATTGAACAGGCTGCTGCCGTTCACGGCATTGATGCAGATGGACTTGTTGATGACATTAACGACTTTCTGGCATCTCAAGCATCATAAAAAAAGAGTGCGGATAAGGAGTCTTATTCGCGCTCTCTTTCTTTATTGGCAAATTTCGTAAGTTCCGGTATCCATGCCAATTCAACAGTTCCTATAGGACCGTTTCTCTGCTTGGCAACAATAATCTCGGCTACATTCGCCTTTTCCACCGCTTCCTTGTTATGATAGAACTCTCTGTGAATGAACATAACAACGTCCGCATCCTGCTCTATTGCACCGGAATCACGAAGATCTGACAAAATAGGTTTCTTATCTTCCCTCTTCTCCACACTTCGAGACAACTGTGATAGTGCAACAACAGGAACCTTAAGCTCCCTCGCCAGAGCCTTCAGTGACCTTGATATCTCGGCAATAGCCAGCTGGTGGGATTCAACCCTGCCACCGGTTTCCATTAGCTGAAGATAATCAATAATTACAAGTCCTATATCATAATCCAGTTTATATTTTCTGCATTTGCTCTTTAGACTGCCAATCGTAATACTTGGTGTATCATCAATTATCAGCTTGCTGTTTCCTACATTAGACGAAGCCTCTGCAAGAACCATCCAGTCTTCTTCCGACAAATCGCCTGTTCGAAGCTTCTGTGCATCAATTCCCGTCTCCATGGCAAATATTCTGTTCATCAACTGTTCCTTAGACATTTCCAGGGAGAATACAGCCGTGGGAATATTATTCTTAATTGCCGTATGCTGAGCTATATTGATTACAAAGGCTGTCTTACCCATTGAGGGACGCGCCGCTACAAGTATCAGGTCCGAAGGTTGTAATCCGGCTGTCCGGTAGTCCAAATCAATGAATCCTGTTGGAACACCGGTAACAGGCCCCTTCTTCTTGCCGGCGGCTTCGATATTCTGTAACGTCTTGAACACTATTGTGCTGATGTCCTCGAATTCGTCCGCTCCCTTATTCTTGATTAGATTAAATACTTCCTTCTCTGTCTGCTCAAGTATATAATCTATATTCTTCTTATCTGCGTAGCAGTCGTTTTCCAAATTCTGTGCGAATTCTATCATTTGACGTAGAAGGGACTTATTCTTAACAATCTGTGCATACGTCTTAATCTTGACAGAAGTCGGCGTAGCATTCATGATATTGGCTATGTTCTCTAAGGTTGTAACATTAGGAGGCAAATCCTTTGTCTTCAACCTGTTTTGAAATGTTACTTCATCTATCTCTTCCCCTTCATTACTCATTTGAACAAGGGTTTCAAACATTATTCCGTAATGCTTGTTGTAGAAGTCAGATTTTGATAGAACTTCTGAAGCCTGCGTAACTGCGTCAATATTAAGAAGCATAGAACCGATAACTGCAAGCTCTGATTCATCACTTCTTGGCATACTGCGGTTTATTTGATTGTCTTGTAACTCTTCTATATTCTCATCCATATCAAACTCTTATTTCTCTGACACATGAACACTCATAGTTGCAGTAACCTCCGGGTGCAACTTCAGCTTCACTTCATATGTTCCAAGGTTTCTAATGGGTTCGTCAAGAACAATTTTCTTCTTGTCAATTGTCTTGCCGTACTGCTCTTTGACAGCATTTACTATCTCCTTAGAAGATACTGAGCCAAAGGTCTTACCGCCTTCGCCTGTCTTTACCTTGGTTTCTATCTTCCAGCCCTCTATCTCTTTTGCAAATTCCTTTGCCTTTTCCAGATTCTCTTTGGCAACTTTGTCATCATTTTGCTTACGAAGCTTAAGATCGTTGATTGCCTTAGGTGTTGCCTCAACTCCAAGATTCTTCTTGATTAGCATATTGCGTCCGTAACCGTCGCTTACTTCTACAATATCTCCCTTTTTTCCCTGGTTCTTAACGCCTGTTGTTAATATTACTTTCATGCTTTCTTCTCTATCTTCCCTTCTTCGATGAATTCGTCTATTACCTCAGTAATCATAGTCTTGACTTCATCGAGACTTGCGTCTTTAATCTGCGCTCCCGCCACATTAAGGTGGCCGCCACCACCAAGCTTTTCCATGATTCGTTGCACGTCAATCTCGTCAATTGACCTAGAGCTAATATATATCTTGTCGTTGTATTCAGTAAGAACGAATGAAGCTTTGATTCCGACGATATTAAGAAGCTCATTGGCAGCCTGGGCACCAATAATCGTAGGACTTGGCATGTTCTCTCCACTGTACTGGGATATGGCAAAAGCGTCCCTGTATACACTGGCACGTCTGACAATCTCTGCCTTAGCCTTATAGGCGTTCATATCCTCTCTTAAGAGCTTTCGAACTCTTGTAACCTCTGCTCCGTTTCTTCTTAGATAAGCGGCTGCTTCAAAGGTTCTTACTCCTGTCTTGGTCATGAAGTTATTGGTATCGATTAGTATTCCTGCGTATAGTGCGTCTGCTTCCTGAGTCTTAAGTTCAATTTTGTCTGAGAAATACGGTAGCATCTCGGCAACCATTTCACAGGTGGATGAAGCATAGGGCTCAATATAAGATAACAGAGTATTCTCAATCGTCTCTTTGCTGCTTCTGTGGTGGTCAAATACTACTATTGACTCACTTCGCTCGATTAACTTAGGACACTCCGTATAGCTTGGTCTGTTGGTATCCACAACCACTACTAACGTGTTACTATCCTGCAATACTAGTGCATTGGTACTGTCTAGGATTAGATTCTCCGGATATCCGTTTTCCTTCGAAAATGTATCTACAATCGGTCTTAATGAGCTACTTATGTCATTAAGTACGATATGCGCCGTCTTACCAAGTGAATTAGCCGCACAATAGATTCCGATTGCGGCACCGAAGGCGTCTACATCGGTTATGGAATGACCCATAATAATGATATCATCCCTCGTCTGCATAAGTTCACGGAGAGCTTGTGCCTTCACACGAGCCTTAACTCGCGTGGTCTTTGCCTTCTCCTTACCATGTAATCCATAGTAAGATATCTCGTCTCCGTCCTTGAGAACGACCTGCGAGCCTCCCCGACCCAAAGCCATATCAATTGCCGCTCTCGCATACTCTAGATTCTGGGAATAATCCTCTGCCGCCGTTCCTATTCCAATACTAAGCGTCGGCGTTGTATCATTAGTTACTTTTGTCGATTTAATCTGCTCTAATATGGCGAAATTATCCTCTTCCATCAGAGTCAGACCTTTTCTATCGGTTACGACTATGTATTTATCTCTGTCAGTCCTTCTTACAAGGGCTTTCTTCCCTTGGAAATACTGATATACTTTTCTCTCGATAACAGCCCTGATAACAGATAATCGTACAGAATCCACAGAATCTACGATTTCTTCGTAGTTATCAACATATACAAGAGCTACTACCATCTCGCTTTCTTTATGCTTCATCTGAAGCTTTATCAGCTTTGTCTCGTCATAAAGAATCAGGGCGTATACAGTGTTTTCCCCTTCTTTGAAGCCTACCATATCCGACTTCTTCATAGTCTCTGCTTCAAAGCGACGAATACTCACTCTATAGTGCATTTCTTCAAATTCGATATATAGAAAGTCTTTCTTTCCTTCTTCCAGGCGGGATATTTTTTCCTTGGTAATCTGCGGAAATATTGTAGTTACAGACTTCTGATACGTCTTGTCCTTGCCCGTTGTCTCTTCAAATTCCTTGTTCATCCATAGGAATTTGCCATCAGCTGTAATAAGTGCATAGGGAACATCAAGGTTCTCTAATATGGACTTTTGTACACCGGCATAGCCCATTGCAAAATTAAGTACGGAATTGTCTATGCTTTTCTTGATTATTACATATAGAGCAATTACACAGACCGCATATATAACAAAGCAACCTATTAAAGCATAGCCTATACGAAAATGATTATATACAAATAAAAGAATGATACCTACTATAAAAAACGGTATCAGATACAACGGCAGCCTGATATATTGCACAAGCATACTGTTATACTTGATCTTGTTCATGTTATTTCCTCAATAGATTAGTTAACCTATCCTACTTTCTATATAATACTAAATGCGTCGTGCGCCATCTCCTATATCGACTATATAGACCTCTGCGTCCAGTCCCGTCTTCTTAGGGTATTCTTCCTTAACACGATTCTTCAACTCATCTATTGCATCATTCTTGACAATGCTAACCGTACAACCTCCAAAACCGCCACCGGTAATTCTCGAACCAACGACTCCTTCGGTTGCCCATGCAATCTCAACTAATACATCAATCTCCGGACAGCTTACCTCATAATCGTCTCTCAGGGAAATGTGGGATTCGTTCATCAATTTACCGAAGCTTTCCACATCATTTCTCTTAAGAGCATTTACTGCTTCTATTGTTCTCTGATTCTCGTAAACTGCATGCTTCGCACGTTTTTTTACTATGTCATCCTTAATTAAGCCTTTATTGGCTTCAAATGTATCTATATCAAGGTCACCAAGTGTCCCTATATCCAATTCCTGCTGAAGCTCGTGCAACGCGGTGGCACATTGACTTCGCCTCTCATTATATGCCGAATCCACTAATGAGTGCTTAACCTTACTGTTAATAATAACAATCTTCTCATCCTTAAGATTAATAGGCGCATATTGATATGAGAGGTCACTCGTATCAAGAAACATGGCATTGTCCTTCTTGCCCATTGCAACTGCGAACTGATCCATTATTCCGCAATTACAACCGTTGAAATTGTTCTCCGAATATTGACCGATAAGGGCTAAATCGAGCATGCTAAGGCTCTTGATGTCGTATAAATCCTGAATCATCTTGCCCATCAGCACCTCTATACTTGCAGAGCTGGAGAGGCCGGAACCATTGGGTATATTGCCCCAGATAACCATATCGAAGCCTGATTCCAATTCTATCCCCTTTTCCTTAAGAGCCCATACTATTCCAAGGGGATAGTTCGCCCAGCTGTACTTCTTATCATACTTTAAGTCGGACATATCAACACTGACAATATGTCCTCTCTTAACATTTGCAGAAGAAAAATTCATGGTGCTGTCACTTCTTTTTCGCATAATGCCGTAAGTTCCAAGAGTAAGAGCACATGGAAAGACATGACCTCCGTTATAGTCTGTATGTTCACCTATCAAATTAACACGACCCGGGGAAAAATACTCTCTTATATCTCCTCCATCGCCGTATAATTCGATAAATTCTTTTTTCAACATTTTCTCATCCATGTCTCATCCTCCCGGGACTGGTAAATTTTGTATTACTTTATGGTTTTTCTTGCCGTAGCCAAGAAGCTTAGGAACATAACATATGCTACTATCTGCATAATTGCATCAAATATTGAAAATGCTAAAAGCAGAATTGCTGATCCTACGTATAATCCTAATAATGCCATAATAATTGATACTATATTAGCTATGATATCAACTATAATAATCGCCATATATATCTTCCATACTTTAACCGCTCTATCTGATATAGAAGGACAGATATTAGCTACGCCGAACAGTACATGATGAACTATTATAAGGCTGATGAAGAAATTACATATTTCACTGATATCAATCATCCATCTGAATGTTGTAAGAGAAGAAAGAACTCCTAATACAATTGATACAACAAGTCCGATAATTGCTACCGTAAACGCCTTCTTAAATAATTCCTCATCCTTACCTGCTTTGCTAAGACCTACCATCTCAAGGATGTAGCCGATTACCAAGAGTATTACTGATGCAAGTGTAAATATTGCAAGTCCGATGCTTCCGCTATATGCACCACCTGTGAGACTCTCACTTACGGCATTGGCTGCAACTACAGCAAATATTGCTGCTACAAGTGCACATATGGCAGCAAGAATCGCTAATATTTGCGAGGTAAAAATTTTTCCTATACCATTTTTCGCGTTTTCATACATAATCGTATTTCTCCTTTCCAAATCAACACATTGTCATAAGGATATTATATTTATTTATGTAGTGTAAATCAAGCATTTATTCCCATCGTCACTCGTGAACACATAAAAAAGACACCCCCATATACTCATACAAGGATGCCTTTATTAGCTTATTAATATTCCATGTAAATTATAATGTCTTCTTTGCTAAGCTTAAGAATGATAAATACATGAAGAAAGCAATAATATCAAATACAAAGTCAGCGATTACAATTACAAGTGAAATTACAGCAGAAGTTGCTGTAACACCAATAGCTCCGAGGATAACTCCAAGTAAAGCTATAACTATGTCAAGAATAACTACTATCATGTACATCTTCCATGTCTTGTTAGCCTTGTCTGTTAATTCTGACTTAAGTCCTGCACAACCATATAATACGTTGTAAGTAACAAGAAGTGCTAATACAGTAGCAACAATATCGCCAAGGTTCTTAATCCATGTAGCAGAAGCCATTGACTGAATGATACCAAATACGATTGCTACAATTAAGCTAACAATAGAAATTGTAAATGCCTTCTTAAGCTGCTCGCTGTCTTTTCCTGCGTTGTTAAGTCCTACAAGATTGAGGATATAAGCGATAATACCAAGAACAGTAGCACCTATTCCGAATATCGCTGCACCGGCACCAGAAGCAACGGCTCCTCCGGCAGATTCAGCTGCAGCAGCGCCAACTAGTAATGCTGCCATGATTCCGGCAATTAAAGTACATACAGCAGCTATGATTGATAATATCTGCGCTGTAAAGACTTTACCTATACCATTACGTGCGTTTTCGTATGACATAATTTTCTCCTTTCAAAAAATAAATAATTTACATGAGACATTTTACCAAAAGCTGTATTGTAAGTCAACACATTTTCGTGGTGTCGATGTGTGACGTCCTGTGAAATATGCACAAAAAAACCCTTCCGGCTCTTACCGAAAGGGTCTTAATTAATTACTCTTGAACATATGGCATAAGTGCTACGTGACGAGCTCTCTTAATTGCTACTGTAAGGGCTCTCTGATGCTTAGCACAATTGCCTGTAATACGACGAGGAAGAATCTTGCCTCTCTCAGAAATGTATTTCTTAAGTGTTGCTGTGTCTTTATAACTAATTGTGTTATCTTTGCCACAGAATACACATACTTTCTTTCTTCTGTGCATTGGTCTTCTTCTTCCACCATCAGCTGATTTATTATAAGCCATGATTATTTCCTCCTATTTAAACTAACCGGTTTAAATGAATGGAAGGTTCTCCTCTGTTGCATCTTCAATTGGATTGAAGCCGTCGCCCGCATCACCTGTTGGCTGGTTTGACGGAGCATTAGAGTAATCTCCTCCACCTTGGGCATTCTTACTTTCTGCAAATTCCACATTATTCGCTATAATCTGATCGGAATATACGGTTTTACCGTCTTTCTCATAGTTGTTGTTGCGAAGCTCGCCTTCTACAACTATCTTGGTGCCTTTCCTGAGATATTTCTCAACGAATGATGCTGTATTACCAAAAGATGTAAGATTGAAGAAATCAGTAGGATAATTACCGTTCTGATCCTTATATCTTCTGTCAACAGCAATTGAATACCTTGCTATAGGCTTGTTATCGTTACCGTATCTTATCTCCGGGTCTCTTGTAAGTCTACCCATCAAAAAAACTTTATTCATATTATGTTCTCCTTCTACTAAATCCTATGCCTCGTCAGCTCTAACGCATAAGAATCGAAGAACGTTGTCCATAATGCGAACACTCATCTCAAGTTGAGCGGGAACGTTCGGTTCAGCTTCGAATTGGATGAAGTAGTAATAGCCTTCCGGCATCTTCTGAATGTCATATGCAAGCTTTTTCTTGCCGGCTTCTTCAACCTCTGTTACTGTTCCACCGAAACGTGTAATGTAGCCTTTAGCCTTTTCAACTGTGGCCTCGCGTACATCGTCTTCGATCTTCGCATTAACAACGAG
>ODAI010382298.1_pt1 | contig 17291 bp, 15 predicted proteins | sample 1539321 | NCBI WGS metagenome assembly ODAI01 (sample SAMN02144231, study PRJEB22623) | gut metagenome | biome: sheep rumen | host: Ovis aries | place: New Zealand | reverse complement strand
TCGAGGCTGCTAAAAAATCAGTCTTTTATCAAACTAGAGCCTTGTTTAATCGTTACACGCCATGAAACACACACCGCTAATCTTTGCCCTGGACCTGTTGCTGTTCTGCGCCTGTGAGCGGAGCGAATGCACCACCCAAATCACCGGCACCCTCTACACCGACAGCACCCTCGCCATCCCCATCGTGGACGACACCCTGTGGTTCCTCGACTACATGATTACCCATCAGGACAGCACCTACGTCATCGTCCTCACCGACACCCTCGCCCACGCCGTCACCGACGGCCAGGGCCGTTTCGCCGCCGCCTGGTGGAACTTCGACATCGAACAGGAGATAGCCGACAACGAACGCAAATTCAAGTTCGAATTCCCGCATTTCTTTATCTTCTATCGGCAGGACACCCTCTTCCAAGGCCAATGGCACGGCAACTACAAACAGCTAGTTCTCTACCCAGGCATGCCGCTCTACGTTTATCATAACTATTATGAATAATACCCCTCGACCATGAAAAGAAACCTCCTCATCCTGCTTGCCGCAATGCTCCTGGCCGACACCCTCAGCGCCCAGGAAACCGAAATGCCCCGGCTGCGCCACAACTCCATCACCACCAGCCCTACCACTCTCCTTGGCGATGCCTTCCTGCTGACCTACGAGCACACCCTGCCCCACCACTCGTCGCTGGAAGTGGAACTGGGTGGCCAAGGCTTCCGTTGGAACGAACAGCGTGCAAGCATCTTAGGCCCCGCCACCCGCCCCGGCATCGTTGCCACCATCGGCTACAAGCTGTACCTGCCCAGGGGTGAGAAGAACCACGCCATAGCCAATGCCGGCGGCCTGCCACCCCGCAGTTTCTTCTTCAAAGGACGCCTCTCCTATGTCCATCAATGGAGCCACTACGACGTGCCCCGCGGCAACGAGGGCTGGGACCTCATCACCGAACGCTACACCCTCCACGAGAACGACCTGAGCCTGGCACTCATCTTTGGCAAGCAGTTTGTCTCCAAGCATGGCTTCGTGGCCGCCCCCTTCTTCGGTTTCTGCATCCCTCTGTGGATCGACGGCCCCTTCCACGATGACAGCGATCCCGGCAACAGCGCGGCCTTCTGGGGCCCGACCACCTGGGGTGTAAAACTCGGCTGGGCTTTCTAGCCATCGAAACTGCACTGCAAAAAATCAATAAACATCTCACAACCTGCCAGATAATTTCGCTATTTACACACTGACGCTTCCCCATCCAGTCGGTATCCCTCCGTCAATATAGTGTGGGGGAAACGTGGGGGTAGTGGCTCGGAAACGATGATGTCTAGGTCACACAATAGGAGATCAGGGGGTTAAAGTATGTTAAAAAACGTAGTGCTGCTGTAACATTTTGGCCTTTGCTGCAACTAGTATTAGCGACAAAGGATTAATAACACCCAAACATCATTAATGCATAAACAGCAATGAAACACAAGACTACCTTATTTACATTACGGCTATTTGCCATGCTCGTGCTGGCCTGGATGCCGACTGTGGGCCTGCAGGCCCAACGGCTTCAAACGGCATACACTTTCAGCACCGGCGTAGATTCTACGAAATGGATTGCGCTGGACAGCACAGCGCAAGACCTCTTGGCCCTCAACGGCACCCGCTCTACAGTGCGAAACATCGGTTTCCCCTTCTCCTACGCGGGAGAGGAGTATAGCAGCTTCTCCATCAGCAAATATGGCTACCTGCGCTTTGGCAACACCTTGCTGCCAAACTCGCAACAGCAATATCCATTGGGCTCACCAGAGCAAGCCAGAATCAGGCCCTGTGTTGTAGGATTGGTGGGCTACAGCAGCATACAGATCGACACGGCCAGCTATGCCCGCAGCCAAGTGGTAGGCGACACGGGCAGCCGCGTGCTGGTGGTGGAACTGAAAGCCAAGGTGATGGACTTCCGGTATCCCGCCTACGACTATGCCCATATCCAAATACAGCTGCACGAGGCCTCACAGGCCGTGTGCATCGTCTATGGGGCACAGCCCACCATCAGCCTCTACAGCGGCTATCAGATTGGCTTTGTGGGGCGCGACGACGACGTGGCATTCATCGATGTGGACAGCAGCACGGTCACCTTTGCCAATAGCACCAACCAGCTGAACGACACCCTCAGCTTCCCTCAGCAGTGGCGTTGGTATCAGCTAGAGTACGACTCCAACTACTGCTACCACTACGCCACCCCTTGGGGCGAAGACTTCAATACCAATGACTACCTTGGCTGTTGGAGCATCATGGACTACGATGCCAACGCAGGTTCCAGCTGGTACAGCGAAGGCCCGCGCATGCGTGTCAACTTCGGCACATGCTCCAGCAACAACTGGCTGGTGACCCCTCCCATACAGCTGCCTGCCACCGACGACGGCCTGCGACTGACATACGATTACCAGACCTCCGGCACCACCACCGCTGGCAAAATGCAGGTGCGCATCGCAGCGTACTATCCCGGCGACCCGGTAGAGGTGTTTGACACCATCGACTTTTTCACCACCCTCCGCACCGAGACACAGCCATTCGGCCAGTTCACCCAGCGCGCCATCTCGCTTGCTGGCTATGCGGGTATGCAGATACGCATTGCCTTTGTGGCAGTGGGGCTGGGACCCAACAACCAGAACATACGGTTAGACAATGTGCTGATAAGGCAGACCACCACACCCGTCATCTCATTGGAGGCCCCCTTGCGAGCCTTTGCCCACGACACCACCGCCGTTACGGCCCATCTAATCGAAGGGTCGGAACTGGGTCTGTCATTCAGCTGGCACTCCACCCTGGCGGCAGACAGCATGGCCACCCTCATGCCCAACGGCGCACAACTGAACATCGTCTACACCCACTATGGCACCGATACCCTCACCTGCATTGCCACCAACACGTATGGCAGCGACACCACCTCCGTAGTGGTAGACGTGCGCGACTGCTCCACCGTGACGGAATATCCCTGGATGGATGGTTTCGAACACGGCCTGGACTGCTGGACAGTGCCTTTGAGTGGCTGGACCCTCAGCAGCGGATACGGCATTCCCAGCACCTACGAGGGGGACTATGTGCTGCGCGGAGGGCATGACCAAATCATTTCGCAACCCTTTGCCATACCGACCCTCGACAAAATGCCCGACCCGGAAGTGCTGTGGTGGATGCGCACCCCCAGCATGGACACCTATTCGCACAACATCTTCCGCCTCTACATCGTCGTGACGGACAGCGCGGGCAATTACTCCTCCTATGGCACCCTGGCCCTCACCGACACCCTCCAATATGGTCCTTGGAAGCACTACCGCCTCTCGCTGGCCCCCTACGCGGGACAGACCATCCGCTTGCGGTTTAATAACACGCCTTCCAGTGGGGCCATCAGCTACTACGACTGCGTGGTGATAGACCAGATGGAGGTGCGCAGCACTGCCGTGCCGGTGATAGAACTGCCCACCCCGCCCCGTTTGGACCGCTTGGACAGCATCTCTTTGGCCGCCCATCTGGAAGAGGGCGACACCGCGGGGCTGACCTTCTCGTGGCACTCCACCATGGCCTCCGACAGCCTGGCCACGTTCATAGCCAACGACACCCTCCTCAACATCACATACGCCGCTGAGGGTATCGACACCATCACCATCGTCGCCACCAACAACTATGGCAGCGACACCGCCACGGTCGTGGTGCCCATATACAACTGCCCTGCCCAGAGCCTGCCCTTCGTAGCCGACTTTGTAGACAGCACGGCCCTCAGCTGCTGGAGCGGGTTCACCTCCAACAGCAACAACGAGACCCGCACCTCTTATGGCACCCCATGGTATTGGGCTGGCGACAGCAGCAACCACTATATGGCATCAAACACATACCACAGCTGGCTGGTGACCCCCGCCATCGACATTCCGGACGACACCTCCGACCTCTATATGTCATGGCACCATACGGGCAACTACATGTGGGTATATGTGGCCACTGGGGATGGTTACTTTGAGCCTGCCGACTTCGGCAGCACCCTGTTCTCGGGCGACAGCGACACCCCGGGCTCACACCGTCTCAGCCTAGCCGCTTATGCCGGACAGCGCATCCATGTGGGGTTCTTCTGTTCCTACTCGACAGGCAACCACCTCGACAGCGTGCGCATATCCTACAACGACCAGCCGCCACAGGCAGTCCTCACAGGGCCTGACAGCTCCTACGCCCGTGGGCGGGTGGCACTGACGGCCACTCTCAACCGCTGTTCGCACCGCAACCTGACCCACACATGGCACTCCACCATGGTGGCGGCAGGACTGGCCCGCGCCACCACGGACAATGGGCAGTGCGCTATCTACTACTTGGATGGCGGGGTGGACACCGTCACCTATATCGCAAGCAACTTCTATGGTGCCGACACCCAACAGGCCGTCATCGTAGTGGATGCCTGCAACGCCTATGCCGTACCCTACACCATCGATTTCGACAGCCTGACAGGGGCTGAGCACAACCGCGCCGGCATCCTGCCTACCTGCTGGAGCTATCTCTGGAATGGCAAAAACGACTACCGGCCCCACGTGCTCAACGCACATGCCAGTCCGCTCAGCAACTACTCCAGCCAAGCCGCCATCATAATTGCCGGCAACAACACCTCTTCTTCATTGGCTTGGTGGGACACGGTGGCATACCTTGTGCTGCCCCGCTTTGCCGACAACCTTTACAACCTATCACTCGCGCTGACCCATGTGCACGAACATGCGCTCCACGGCGCCCTCACCGTGGGCTATATGGTCGACACCGTCTTCATGCCCATCCAAACCTTGCCTGCCGTGGCCGGCAGCGGTCAGCGCGACACGGTGAATTTTGCCTCCGTGCCCGACGGCGCCACCCACATGGCCCTGCGGTGGCACAACACCGGCATCTGGTACAGCGTGCTGATTGACGACATAGAAGTGTTTGTGCCCTCGTCCGCAGGCATGCCTCCTACCATCACCCTGACAGCCCCCGACAGCGTCATGACCGGTAGGCCCGCCCTCTTCAACGCCACCTTGCGCACCGGCGACACCACCGGGCTGAGCTATTCATGGCATTCGGCCATGGCCGCCACAGGACAGGCCAACGCCGTGGCCAACAACAACCAGTATTCGATAACATACAACAGAAATGGCTACGACACCGTCACCCTCATCGCCACCAACCCCTTTGGGGCAGACACGCAGCGTGCCGTAGTGGAAGTGAGAGCCTGCTACGCTGTCACCGCCATGAGTGCCGACGACGGCATGGGTACCGTAACGGGCGGCGGCACCTACCTGGAGGGCGACACCGCCACCCTGACAGCCACAGCCAACGAAGGATTCTACTTTGTGGGATGGAACGACGGCGACACCCTGCCCATACGACGCATAGTCGTCACCTCCGACAGCATGTTCATCGCCTATTTCAGGGCACTGCCCATTGCCTATTACGTCGTTACGGCGGTTAGTGCCGACAGCACGATGGGTTATGTGACCGGTGGCGGCATGTATCCCGAGAATGACACCGCCCTGCTAACCGCAGTGGCAAACGAGGGCTACCATTTTGTGCAGTGGAACGACGGGGTGATGGACCCCCAAAGAGAGGTGATAGTAACATCCGACACATTGCTGACCGCCTCCTTTGAGGCCGACACGCTGCCCATCGGCATCGGCGATGTCCAGTCATCAGTGCGGTTCAGCCTATATCCCAATCCCACCCAAGGGCACGTGGTCCTCAGTATCGACCAGCCCGAACCGCAGCCTGCCCTCATGACCTTGATAGACATGGCAGGCCGCACGGTAATGAAAAGCAGCCTAACAGAGTCCCGCACGCTGTTGGATGTGTCAGGCCTGCCAGCGGGGCACTACTTCGTGCACCTGACTACACCGACAGGCTGCAGCACCAAAAAACTGACCGTCCTGACACGATAAGACCAAAATACTTTTCTTTTCTCTTTGGCATAAGGGGGAGATGCACCAAAGGCATCCTCTCCCTTTGCTATTATTTGAAGGTACGAGCAAAACAGCTAGAGGTGGAATAGTTGAGTGGCCGAGGCGGTAGTGACGGCAGCCACCTCGTCGGGCGTGATGCTCTTGATTTGAGCTATCTTGTCGGCGATGATAGGGATGTAGGCGCTCTCGTTGCGTTTGCCCCGATAGGGAACGGGAGCCAGATAGGGCGCATCGGTCTCCAGCAACAGACTCTCCAGAGGCACGGCGGCCACCACGTCGGCCATGGTGGCGTTCTTGAAAGTCACCACGCCGCCAATGCCCAGGTGGAAGCCCATTTCGACAGCCTTGAGAGCCTCCTGCACGCTGCCGCCGAAGCAGTGCATCACGCCCCTATAGGAGCCGAAATTGAGGTCGCGCAGCAGCCCGAAAAGCTCATTATAGGCCTTGCGCACATGCAGGCAAACGGGCAGGTCCAACTGGCGTGCCCAGCGCATCTGCCGCCGCAGCACCTCCTTCTGCTCCTCCAGGAAAGACTTGTCCCAATAAAGGTCGAGTCCTATCTCCCCCACCCCAACATAACGATGGTCCGAATGGAAAAGTTTCTGCTCCACCAAGGCCAGTTCTGGCTCAAAATCGGCCGTGACAGAGGTGGGGTGCAGACCCATCATCTGGCGAAAATGTTCGGGATATTCAGCCACCAAGGCCTCCTGTGCGGCATGACTCTGGCTGTCGATGCCCGGGAGCAGCATCAGGTCCACCCCTGCGTCCACAGCCCTCTGGACAGCGGCGGCACGGTCGGTGGCAAAAACCTCATCGTAGAGGTGGCAGTGGGTGTCAATCATCTTCATTGAATTTCATTCGGGTTTGGATGAGGGCGGTGAGCTGGTCATAGAGGGAGAGCAACTGAGGGTCTTCGGCCAAAAGGCGCCGGTGAGCATCGATGGTCTTGCCGTCGTCACGGATGGCAGGACCGGTGATTTGATAGCGCACGTCGCCCCACACTACCTTTTGTGCTGTGGTGGCAATAATGGGATGAAGAATTTCAAAAGGAATGCCGTGTGCATGACACAACTGCTGCGCCAAGCCGTAGAGACAGTTGGTGAAATTGTTGACCATGACGGCCGAGAGGTGTAGATACTGCCGCTGCTGAAGATTGGTGTGATAAATAAAGGGAGAAACCTCCCCGATGAGAAGCTCAATTTCGGACTCGGTTTTGGGATTGCACCCCTCTATGCAGAAAGGCAGTTTGTCATACTCCATGGCCATATCGCGAACAAAGGTCTGCGGCGACCACAGCACCCCGTAACGGGTGCTGATAGGCTTGAGAACCTCCATGGGGGTGGCACCCGAGGTGTGGAGCACAAGGGCATCGCCAAGATGAAGGTCAAGAGCCAGGTCATAAAGGGCATTATCGCTGACAGCAAGAATATAGATGTCGGCATTTTTGCCCACGCGAGAGAGGTCGTTGACAGGCTGAGCCTCTACCCTTTCGGCAAGCAGGCGGGCATGGAAGAAATCCCGCGACCATACCTGAACGATGTCATGGCCACGACCCGACAAGGCCAAGGCAAGGTGGGTGGCCACATTGCCCGAGCCAATAAATGAAATTCTCATATAAAACTATCAGTATTCGTCTTCCTCGAAGAAGAAATCCTCCTTGGTGGGGTAGTCAGGCCAAAGATCTTCAATACTGTCATAAGCTTCGCCTTCGTCCTCAATCTCCATCAGATTCTCGATAACCTCCATTGGAGCCCCTGTGCGCTGAGCGTAATCAATCAGTTCGTCCTTCGTGGCGGGCCAGGGTGCATCTTCTAACTTTGTTGCCAATTCAAGTGTCCAATACATGATTACAATTTTTGTTTGTTTTTCAGGTGGATCCGCTACTCGTCCATATACCCATAACCAACTCTCTTACAGATACCTAAAAAGCCATTTACTACGTTCAATTTTTTTGCAAAAGTACACTTTTTTCTGATATGTACAAACCCTTTATGAATTTTTATACCCCGGCACATACTAATCATCATATATCCAACCTATTTCAAACCATAAAAAACGAGCCTCCAGAGGGTTCTGGAAGCTCGTTTTGGGGGGTGTAGTGGCCGCCATAGCGGTCTACTCAAAGAACGACTCTTTTTGCCCGCACGACACTACTAGGTGACGGGAGAGGACAAAGAGGAAGTCAGAGAGGCGGTTCATATAGCGGAGGACCTCCTCGGGGACTGGCTGCCCTTGGGCAAGGCGCACTATGCAACGCTCGGCACGACGGCAGACGGTGCGGCAGACATGGCACTGGGTGGAGGCCATGTTTCCTCCAGGGATGATAAAGTGTTGGAACTTGGGCAGGAACTTCTGTATGTGGTCAATCGACCGCTCTAAGTCCGTCAAAGCAGAATCTGAGAGTTTGGGGAGTTCGTAGGGCACTTCTTTCTCTGTAGCCAGCAAAGTCTGCACGATAAAAAGATTGCGTTGCACCTGCTTGAGAAAATTGAAATAGACGGATTCGTCTTGCCGGATGAATTCGGCCAGAAGGCCAAGCTGTGAGTTGAGTTCGTCAACAGTACCGTAAGCCTCGACACGATCGTCGCATTTGAGCACACGGGTGCCGCCTACAAGTGAGGTTGTACCATTGTCGCCTGTCTTCGTATAAATCATGATGCAATCGGATTGGTTACTATTAAATTCTCTCTACTGATTTCACCTCGGGGATGACACGTTTGATGGCGGTTTCGATTCCCTGTTTGAGAGTTTGGAGGGCGTGGGGGCAGGAGCCACAATGGCCGGTGAGGCGCACCATGACAACCCCTTCGTTGGTCATGTCCACATACTCCACATCGCCACCGTCCTGCTGTAGATAGGGGCGGATTTGGCTGAGGGCGTTCTGAACGCGAACCTCAACAACTGATTTCTCTTGGTCGGTCATATTATAATTGAGATTTGAGAATTGAGATTTGAGATTTAAGAATTGAGATTTGAGATTTGAGATTTAAGAATTCAGATTTGAGGATTGTTTACTTTGCAAATTTCGCGGATGGTGTTGTGGGCCAACTCCATGAAGGCGCGGCTCTCGGGCGTATTGTCCTCAGAGAGGAGGGCAATGGGACGACCGCTATCTCCGCTCTCTGCTATGCTCTGCACCAAGGGAATCTCGCCCAGCAGGGGCACACCCATCTCTTCGGCCAGGCGTTTGCAGCCCTCTTTGCCAAAGATGTAGTATTTGTTGTTGGGCAACTCGGCGGGCGTAAAGTAGGACATATTCTCGACAAAGCCCAACACGGGAATATGGATAGCGGGATTATTGAACAGCTCCACACCGCGCACGACATCGGCCAGGGCAACCTGCTGCGGGGTGCTGACGATGATGGCACCATTGACCGGGAGGGTCTGGGCCAAAGAGAGCTGCACATCACCCGTTCCGGGAGGCATGTCCACGACGAGGTAATCAATCTCGCCCCACCAGGTTTCGGTGGCCAGCTGTTTTAGGGCGTTGGAGGCCATGGGACCACGCCAGGCAAGGGCCTTGTCGGGGTCTACGAGGAAACCAATGGACATCAGTTTGATGCCGTAGCGCTCGATGGGGGTCATATAGGCCTTGCCGTCATGATTCTCACCATAGACATCCTCTTGGCTGATGTTGAACATAATGGGGATGGAAGGGCCATAGATATCCGCATCTATCAGGCCAACGCTGGCACCGGTCTTGGCCAAAGAAATGGCCAGATTGACGGCCACGGTGCTCTTGCCCACGCCGCCCTTGCCCGAGGCAACCACGATGCAGTTTTTCACACCCGGCATCAACTCTTGGGGGTCGGGCTGTTTCACCTCACGGGTGGTGAGGTTGACGGTGACTTCGGCTTCGTGGTCGACAAACTCATGGATGGCCTCCACACAATCGTCGCTCATGCGTTTTTTCATGGGGCATCCGGCGGTGGTCAGCACCAGGTCGAAGGAAACTTTTTTGCCGTCGATGGCAATATTCTCAATCATGTCCAGCTCTATCAGGCTGCGGCCAAGATCGGGGTCGTTGACATGGCTCAAGGCCATTCGTATCATATCGGTTGTAATCATATCTGTGTATTAAGTCTGTGTCTATTCGAATATCTCTTTCAACTTGCGGTCGAGGTCGGCGCCACGCAGATTGCGAGCGATAATCTTGCCCTCGCGGTCCACTAGCACGGTGGCGGGAATGGAGCTGATGCCATAGAGCCTTCCGGCAGCCGACTGCCAGTACTGTAGGTCGCTGACGTGGTTGGGCCAAGTCAGTCCGTCGGCCTTGATGGCGTTGCGCCAGGCGTTGCCGTCTTTGTCCAGCGAGACACTGAAAATCTCAAATCCCTGGTCGTGGTATTTTTGATAAAGCTTGACCACATTGGGATTCTCTCTGCGACAGGGACCGCACCAGGAGGCCCAAAAGTCGATGAGCACCACCTTGCCGCGCAGGTCGGACAGGCGGCGGGTGTTTCCGTCAGGGTCGCTCATGGCAATTTCGGGGGCTTCCATGCCAGCCACCAGTACACCTTTGAGGCGCTCGGCCAGGTGCTTCACATACACCACTTGGGCATACTTGGGCGTGAGGGCGTCATGCACTTCACGGTAGAGCGGGGCGTGATTGTCAAAATCCTGTTCGAAGAAAGTGACCAAGAAAGCGGCCATCAACTTGTCCTTATTGGCTTTGACAAGTTCTTCCACGCGTGCGGGCACCTGTGCCATGGCCGCCTGGTCGGTGGCCCCGGCCAAAATGTCGTTGAACTGGCCGTAGAGCTTCACATTGTCGGAGCCCTTACAATTGGTTATCTTATAGACGCGGCTGGCAGGGACATACTCGAAATCGGCATGGATGCGCTCTTTGGGTTCCACCATCAGGTGACACATATTGCCGTCGCCATTATCAATATGGAGGAAGAAAAGGGTTGGCTCGGTGATGTCGAGTGTGACCTTGAAGCCATTTTTTTTGTCTAGCTGCAATGTGTCCACAGGCACAAATTTGTCCCCCATCACCCGGCTGAGGATAGCGTGGTAGCCCTCGGGGACTCCTTTGAGGCTACCGCCGAGGGTGGTCTTCTGGGCCGAAAGGCTGCTGACAGAGAGCAGCATGACAAGGGCTAGCATAAAAGCGATTCGTTTCATACGATAAGCGTAATTAAATTATATACATTTCTTTTTTTCTACAATATATCGGCTAGTCTGCCGTGAGTTTCACCTTGGTCTTTAATGCCTGGTTGATTTCGGTGTCGAAGGGGACGGAAATCTTATAGTAGGCATTGTCGCCATAGAGCGAGTAGGCCAAGAGGGCACAATAGCGGTTGCGCATCTCGGCTCCGTATTTGCTAATGGTAACCGGGTCGCGGGTCAGCCCTTTCTTGTCGCCTTCGCGAAGGATAGATTCGAAGAGGGCATTGTCCACCCGGAAGCCTTTTTCATAATCTTCAAACGTAGGATAACGCTGGATGAGGTTGTCATACTGGGTGAAAAGCTGGCGGTAGAGCACCTGCTCAAAAGCCTGGTTGGAGATAAGGTTGTTGTAATAGACCAAATGGATGTCGCGGAAATAGGGCAGGGCCACGTCGGGCTGTATGCCACCGCCACCATACACCTTGCGGCCGTTTTTAGTCAGGAAAGGCTCCGAGGTGGTGTCGGGAGTGTTGAGGACAGAGTCGGCTGCATTATAGTCACTCAAAATACGGTTTAGGTAGTCCATATAGTACTCATCGGTGCCCTTGTCGTAGGGGCGCTGAATGCAGCGGCCCGAGGGTGAATAATAGCGTGCGATGGTCAGCATTACTGCAGCATTGCCTGGGAGGTCGTACTTGTGCTGCACCAGTCCCTTGCCAAAACTGCGATGGCCGATGATGGCACCGCGGTCGTTGTCCTGAATTGCGCCGCTTAGGACTTCGCTGGCCGAGGCAGAGTGCTCGTTGATGAGCACCGTGAGCCGTCCCTCTTCAAAGAGGCCCCCGCTGGTGGCATATATGTTGCGGCGGGCGACATGGGCTCCCTGAGTGTAGACGATGAGGTCGCCCTTGGGCAGCAGTTCGTCGGCCATGTTGATGGCCGACTCCAACACACCGCCAGAATTGTTTCGGAGGTCCACCACCAGATGTTTCATACCTTGCTGGTTGAGTTCCAGCAGTGCTGAGTGGAACTCGCTGGCAGTAGTCTCTGCAAAACGGAGCACAAGGATATAGCCAGTAGTCTTGTCCAGCATGAGTGCCGCCGGAATAGAGCTGTACTGTATCACATCGCGGGGCACTTTGATTCTGTGTATCTTAGCACTCCCCCCGCGCTGCACGCCAAGGGTGACGGTGCTGAAGCGGGGACCACGGATGAGGTCGACAACACTGGAGGAGACTTTGGTCATGCCAGTGCCCGAAACCCGCGTAGTGTCGACATAGATGATGCGGTCGCCCGCATGGACACCCGCATGGGCCGCAGGGCTGCCGGAGATAACGTTGGAAGCAAAGACTGTGTCATTCAGATAGGCAAGGGTAACACCGATGCCATGAAACTGGCCATGTATCACCTCGGCCTCCTTGGCATAATTAGTGGGAGTGAGATAGGTGCTGTGGGGGTCGAGGGTGGAGAGCATCGCATTCATTATCTGATTGGAGATAGAGTCGTAGTTGACACTGTCGACATAGGCTGACTCTACCAAATCCAACAGCTCATTTACCTGGGCACTCATCAGACTTTTATCGGCACTTTTCTGCCCAGAGCCCGAACCTACCTTGGGAGCGGAAATCACACCGATAAGCAGGCCCACAACCAGGGCCAGCAGCACGATGCCAAGGGAAAATGTGTGTTTTTTCTTCGTCATAGCAGATGGATAACGCAATTATCCCATAATTATTGCCCCGGGGCAATACCCAGCCGCTGCAAGGCCACCTGCAGCACTTCGTCATGGTCGAATGCCAACGGCGGCACCTCGTTCAGGGCAAACCAGCGGGCGTCGGCAGCGTCGTCGGCCCCTTTCACTTCGGCCAGCGGCACCTCGGCCAGAAAGGCCACGGTGATGGTGCGGCCTCGCGGGTCACGGTCTATGGCACTGAAACTTTTCAGCTCCTCGAAACGGATAGGCACCTCAAGGCCCGTTTCCTCTTTCAACTCGCGACGAGCGCACTGTTCCAATGTCTCGTCCATGTTGAGGAAACCACCGGGGAAAGCCCACATGCCCCGGAAGGGTTCATTCCCTCGCTGCACCAATAGCACGCGACGCGTACCGTCTGGTGCCAGTCCGAAGATGACGCAGTCGGTGGTGACGGCCGGGCGGGGATATTTGTAGGTATACATTTACTGATCAGCTGAATCAAAGTGGGATTTACAATTCATATGTGGCACCGTCCCTACCGTCCTTCACAGTCACCCCGAGGGCGCTGAGGGCGTCACGAATCTTGTCGCTAGTAGCCCAATCTTTGTTGGCCTTGGCGGTGGCGCGGATGTCCAATATCATCTTCATCAGGCCGTCGATGAGGGCACCGTTGTCGCTGCTGGCCTCGTCACGCAGCCCCATCACCTCAAACACGAAGGTGTCCATCACACCCTTCAGCTCGTCGATGTCGGCCTGGGTGAGGGTGGCTTTCTTGTCGCTGACGGTGTTGATAACCTTGGCCATATCGAAAAGGTGGCTGATGACGATGGGGGTGTTCAGGTCGTCATTCATGGCGTCGTAGCACTTCTGGCGGTACTCCTTCACGTCCACGCTGCTGCTCTTGGAAGGCTGCAGGCGTTGAAGGGTCTTGTAGGCCTGCATCAGACGGGCGTAGCCCTTCTCGGCGGCAATGAGGGCCTCATTGCTGAAGTCCACCGTGCTGCGATAGTGGGCCTGAAGGATGAAGAAACGGATGGTCATGGGCGTGTAGGCCTGCTGCAGCAGCTTGTGGTTGCCGGTGAAGAACTCGTCGAGGGTGATGAAGTTGCCCAGCGACTTGCCCATCTTCTGCCCGTTGATGGTAATCATGTTGTTGTGCATCCAGTACTTGCAGGGGCCGTGGCCGCAGCAGGCGGTCTTCTGGGCTATCTCGCTCTCGTGATGGGGGAACATCAGGTCCATGCCCCCGCCGTGGATGTCGAACATCTCACCCAGATACTTCGTGCCCATGGCGGTGCACTCTGTGTGCCAGCCGGGGAAACCCACGCTCCAGGGCGAGCGCCAGCGCATGATATGCTCTGGCGAGGCCTTCTTCCACAGCGCGAAGTCGGCCGTGTCGCGTTTCTCGCTTTGGCCGTCCAACTCGCGGGTGGTGGAGAGCATCTCGTCAATGACGCGGCCCGAAAGCTGACCATAGTTCTTAAAATGCTCGTGATACTTATGCACGTCGAAGTAGACACTGCCGTTGCTCTCATAGGCATAACCAGCATCCATAATCTTCTGCACCAGCTCGATCTGCTCGATGATGTGGCCCGAAGCCAGCGGCTCAATACTGGGGCGCAGCACATTCAGGCGATCCATGGCTGCATGGTAGCGGTTGGTGTAGTACTGGGCCACCTCCATAGGCTCCAGCTGCTCCAGACGGGCCTTCTTGGCAATCTTGTCCTCACCCTCATCGGCGTCGTGCTCCAGATGTCCCACGTCGGTGATGTTGCGCACATAGCGCACCTTGTAGCCGATATGTGTCAGGTAACGGAAAAGCACGTCGAAGGTAATGGCAGGGCGGGCATGGCCCAGATGGCCGTCGCCGTAAACGGTCGGACCGCACACATACATGCCCACATGGTCGGGCGTGATGGGAGTAAAAAGCTCTTTCTGATGCGAAAGTGTATTGTAAATCAATAGTGGTTGCATAATAAAATATTATTTTCAAAAATGCAAAAGTACAACTTTTTTTTGGAATAGCGAGAAAAAACTACAATCCACCCTTCAACCTATGGTTTCAGGCTCCCAACCGGAATCACCCACACCCCGTCGCCACGCCTGTAGGCATAGTCGCCCGTGGCCACCATCACTGCCATAAACGATGGCTCCTTCATTCTGTCGGTATCCAGCTTTTTGTGCAGTTTTTGCAGGTTTTTGGCCCCTTCTTCTATCAGGCGGTCCCCGCCCAGCTTAATCGCCACCAGGCCGTAGGCCCCGTTGCGCAGGTGCACCACCGCGTCGCACTCCAGCCCGTCCGAGTCACGGTAGTGGCTCACCCAGCCGTCCATGGCCTGGGCATACACCCGCAAATCCCTCACGCACAGGGTCTCAAACAGCAGCCCGAAAGTCTCCAAGTCATTCATCAAATCCTTGGGACCGATGCCCAAAGCCGCTACCGCGATGGAGGGGTCGGTATAATAGCGCGTATCGGAAGTCCTGATGGCCGCCTTCGACCGCAAATTCGGATTCCACGACGGCATGTCCTCTATCACAAACATCTTCTTCAAGGCGTTCAGATACGAGGTCAAGGTCTTCTCGTCAAAAGAGCCATCATTCCCTGCCGTCAGGTCCTCTTTAATCTTCGACAGGGGCACTTGCCCTCCCTGAAATTTGGCATACGACCGCATCAGCCGTCGGGTGCGGTCAGCGTTGCGTTCCACACCGTCCACACGCAATATATCCGTGTTCACTATAGCATTCAGGTAGTCGTATGCACGCTCCAAGGCCATGGGTTGCCGTTGCAGCACTGCCCGTGGCCATCCGCCGCGGCACACCAGATAAGCCACTTCCTGTAGGGTCTTGTCTGCCGTCAGCACATTGTCCGCCACGCCCGCAAAAAGCGACACCAGGCTAATACTGCCCGTCGACTCTCCCGACTCCCACAGGCTCATCGTCCTCATCTGCATACGCGCTATGCGGCCCGTGCCGGTTTTCGTTCCCGAATTTGTGGACAATAATTAAATAGTACACAATGAAGCCACACCTCCATTGTGCACTATCTTTAAAAAGCTAATAGTTAATAGTCCGTCCCCGCAACTATTAACTATTAACTATCACTGTACATTACTTCACGTACTCGAAATAGCGCGTGTAAAAACTGGTCCAGCTATACCCGTCGCCGCCGCGGATGCTCGACTCTGTCTGCGTGAGGGGCCAGTCACCGTCATAGGTGTATTCATACGTTGTCACGTCCGACTCCGAGCCGTAGAAGTCATGGTCATACCTCTCCGTCACCTGCGTGATATTGTTCTTATTGAAGAAAGCATTGCTGCCTGCATCCTCTCCCAAGCCCATCAACGAAATGTAATTGTGCTGGTAGGGATTGTTCTTGCTGTCGAACTCAAACTTGGCCGAGAACTTCACCGGTCCCCCGGCAAAGCCGCCCTCATACCAGCTGGCATCCACCTGTGTCACGTTGTCGCCCGTCCAGGTCAGATTCATCGTAATCGACTCCTCCGCCTTGGCACCGCCTTTGGCCGCCCTGCTGCGCAGGGCCCACACGGCCTTCTCCACCTGCGGCAGGGGCAGCACCCGGCCCAGCAGCACCTGTTCCATACGCCGGCAGGCAGTCACCCGCTTGTCCAAGAGCGGCATATCATGAGAGGTAATCACCAACTGCATGATTCTGCCCCCTTCGTGCTTAAATGTGTACGTCTCCCATGGACTGCTCTCGCCCTCCTCAAATAGCTGCACCTGCTGCAATTCGCGGCCGTCGTAGGCGAACACCACATACTCATCCTCACCCTCAATGCGCACAACCCGCTTGCCGTCATACACAAACTTCACCACCTCGCCATTCGGTTTGGCGGGCTCAACCTGAGCATCGTAGAACGTAATCTGCTCCAGCTTCTTGCCGTCCCACTTCCATTCCTCGGCCAGTTGTTTGGGCATGGACGTGGTGTCGTACTGCCAAGTGCCCGCATACTCGTCATAGTAGCCGTGCACATAGCTGCTCGACGAATACACCTTCGCAATTTTCTTCTCAGGGTTGTAAACCCCTTCCTTTTCCGTGCAGGCTGCAAAGAGCGCTGCCATGGCCAGCCCCGCGGCCAGCAATTCTAATCTTTTTTTCATGTTCTCTTTTTTTTAAAATTGAGTATTTTTTAAAATTGAGTATTGGGAATTGAGAATCGGCTTCCGCATCTGGATAATTCTCCTTTCTCCATCCTCTTTTTCCAATAAACGTCTTAGAAATCGTTTTCTCACGCACCTTGAATGTTAAAAAAATCTAATTTTGGTAAACTATAAAGTAAAAACTAAAAGTGATTAGACGGATGCCCTAACAATAAACTACTAAACCAAAAGGCTCTAGTTTGATAAAAGACTGATTTTTAGCAGCCTCGAAGAGGCTGAATCTCAATAACCCCACACAATGAAGGAGTCGCGACCAGAGGGAGCAACCCTATATTGGGTCGCGACCACCGGGAGCGCAGTTTGGGGTTAGCGAAACCCCTACTACTCAGCGTGTCGAAGACACGCCACATTGAGAAATACGAGCAAGAATCAGTCATACTTT
>ODAI013267523.1_pt1 | contig 17293 bp, 21 predicted proteins | sample 1539321 | NCBI WGS metagenome assembly ODAI01 (sample SAMN02144231, study PRJEB22623) | gut metagenome | biome: sheep rumen | host: Ovis aries | place: New Zealand | reverse complement strand
TGACTGAAAAAGTGCGGCCGCTTTCGCTACGAATTGTATTTAGAAGTAGCGAAAGCGGCCCTTGAAATTAAAGACAAATCTTTTTTCAAGGAGGCACTAAATGAACTATTCTAAAACTGTTAAAAACAAGCTGCTGTCAATTATTGATCAAATGGACCGAGTTCATTGGCTATTTACCCGGAACCCAAATACGGATTTTTGCCGCACTAAGAAATGGTCGTTTACAGATATAATGAGATTTATCTTAGCCATGGAGGGTAAAGCTATTAAAGATGAATTGCTGGAGCATTTTAACTTCAGCAAGAATACTCCTTCCGGTGCTTCCTTTAATCAACGCCGTGCACAGATTCTACCAGAAGCATTTGAATTCCTTTTCAATGAATTCACTCATACCATATCCCAGCCCAAGCTTTATCATGGATATCGCTTATTAGCATGTGATGGATCTGATTTGAACATTGCTCATAATCCAGATGATGAAACAACTTACTTTCAATCAACCCCTGATTCAAAGGGCTTTAATCAGATTCACCTTAACGCTCTTTATGATTTACGCTCAAGGACATATATAGATGCCATTATTCAACCATCTCGAATGGAAAATGAATACAAAGCCATGTGCGATATGGTTGATCGCTACGTCAGTGAATACAAGACTATTTTCATTGCCGACAGGGGATATGAAAACTATAACATCTTTGCACACATCAATGAAAAACATCATTTCTACCTGATCCGTGTGAAGGATTTGCGTAGTAATGGAATTGTTTCTTCTGCAAGGTCACTACTCCCCAAGAACAAGGAATGTTTTGATGAAACAATTTCAATTACCCTGACAAGGAAGCAAACAAAGGAAGTGAAAGCTAACCCTGAGAAATATCGAATTATCATGAAAGTAACTCCTTTTGATTTTCTGGATTTATATGATAACAAGTTCTACGAAATACACATGCGAATTGTCAGGTTTCCCATATCTGAAGACAACTATGAATGCATTATCACTAATCTTCCTAAGGATGAGTTCTCATCAGAAAAGATCAAAGAACTATATCATATGCGATGGGGTATAGAGACATCATTCAGAGAACTGAAATATGCTATTGGCTTAGTAAACTTTCACGCCAAAAAACTGGACTATATAAAACAGGAAATATGAGCCCGGATGATCCTTTACAATTTCTGCGAAGCGATAACAATGCACACCATAGTGAATCAAAAAGTAGCGCACCGAAAGCATGCTTATCAATTAAACTACACGAGGGCTATCCACATATGTCGCCATTTTCTATCAATAAAGAAAGAAGCTCCTCCTGACGTGGAATTCCTCATCAGTAAAGAGCTTCTTCCAATCCGATCTGGACGCAAAGACCCTCGCAAAGTCAAAGTCCAAACCGCTATAAGCTTTCTGTACAGAGTAGCTTAACAAACTAATTATACTATCATTTCGGCAGATGGACATCTGCCTATTTTCTATGCCCTGAAGGTTTAAAAACCATCAAAAAAAGAGAACTGATTACCTTATTCAGGTTCTCAGTTCTCTATTTCTTTTTGTTGCCATCTTATCTTAATGACATTGCCCATAAGGGCAGCTTCCTTTTTACGTGTGTGAGGCGAGGAATGTTGATTTTATCACGTTCCTCGCTTTTTGCAACTTAATTTTTTCTTATTCACTCTTATGTATATAATATTGTACATCTGCTGCTTATATAATCTGATTAAAGCTAGCAATAATGGCAATAATGGTTATACCTCATAATCAATTTGAAACTGTGTACATATTTTTGTACGCAGTTTTGCTGTATAAAGAGACCAGTTATCACGTGTATATCGTAACTACTTATTTTACAGACGGTATAGGACAATTATGTGTGAAGTAATAGTTGTGAATGACGAATTTGAAATTGTTTGGGATTAATATGAAGAAGAAACTAAGGAAAGAATAATCGTCAGAAGTGAGGTGATCAATATGCGTATGAAATTAACGTATGATGACAATATAGTATTGCCGGCTGGAGAGTTCGCACAGAGTGTCACTGGATGGTTCGACTTATTGGAGCATCTTCCTAATAAACCCTGGGCAGAAGAGGAAATGATTCGAATAATGCCTGTTCTTACGGGATTATATACGAAAGCATTGAATCTGCCCCATGTCCGAGACTTTGAGAGGGAAGAATTAGACGAAAGGGAGAAGCGGAAAATGGTTATGAAGTATAAATGCAACTTCGCCGAAGGTATGCATGAATACTATGCTCTGTTTTATCCGTTTGAAGGAACCGGCGGAGGATATGGTCAAGCGGATGTACCTGTAATAGGCACTTTTGAAGATGATATATATGATATAAGTCTTGATCTTCAGGAGGGATATTCATATTTTGAAAGAGGGATGATATACAGAGCAGTCTTTATATGGCGACTTTTATTTCTGAGCCATTGGGGCGAACATGCTTCTCAGGCATTATATGCAATGGATCATGCTGTAAGAGGGTATTTGTCAGATCTTGATATGGGAAAGTATGACGATCCTGCAGATGATATGTATTATCCTGTGGTAAAAGATTCAGATATAGACGGATTCTTTGTTCTTCGTTTACAGAAAAAGGAAACAAAGTTGCCGTATGAGATTGTTATAGATTCGTTAGGGATGATTGAAGATGATATTCCAATGATCGGTGTTGTAGTAGAAGATAGTGTAGTATTTATATCGGTATCGGAAGAGCCCATGAATCTGTCAAGGCAACCTTTCCCTGATGAAGATCGTGTCTATGAGTGGGTAATATGGCATCAGGGCTTACTAACAAGACACTGGAATAAAGAGATTTCGGACAAAGAATTGGCAGAAGGGATAGCTGACGAATTGGATATGAGAGTAAACTCTCTACCGTTTGATTGACTGAGCGATTATCCGTTGTTTGTAAGGTTGGCAAATGGGCCGATGTACATAAATTTGTACATCGGTCTATCTTATAATACAGATGAAAGCAGTAATAATCAGTATTTGCGATAGGATTAATGGAGGTATATCATGAACAGTTTTGACAAGGTGATAGGTTATGAAGATATTAAGAGAGAACTCAAGCTTTTCGCAGATGTTATTAAGAACACAGACAAGTACTCGCTTTTGGGAGTAACACTTCCCAGTGGCTTGCTGTTGAGCGGTGATCCTGGACTTGGCAAGACGCTGATGGCTAACTGTTTTATTGAGGAAGCCGGATGTAAGTCTTTCACTATAAGAAAGGAAAAGCCTAACGGTGACTTTGTAAAGTATATAAGAGAAGTGTTTGATATGGCGGCAAAGGAGAGTCCTTCAATAGTTTTTTTGGACGATCTTGATAAGTTTGCGAACGAAGATTGCCAACATAGGGATGCCGAAGAATATGTAACTGTTCAGTCATGCATAGATGAATACAAAGGCAAGGGCGTCTTTGTTTTGGCTACGGTTAATGAGAAAGAAGAATTGCCGGAATCACTTTTAAGGGCCGGAAGATTTGATGAAACTATTGATGTGAAGAGACCCAAAGGCAAAGATGCAGAGAGGCTCATTGAGTATTTCCTTAGTCGAAAAAAGATAATGGGAAATATCGATATGGAAGAACTTGTAAGAATGATGGAAGATTATAGTTGTGCCGAGGTTGAAACCGTCATCAATAAGGCTGGGATATATGCCTGTTATGAAGGCCGGGACAAAATTAATCAGGGAGATATCATTAAATCCTGCATGCGTCTTCTTTTTAATTCCCCGGAGTGCGTGAACCCTGATGGTGATGATAATACAAGATTTGTTGCGATTCATGAGGCTGGGCACGCGGTAGTTCGTGAGATTCTAACTCCGGGAAGTGTTACCCTTTTGTCCGTTTGCAGATACATAGGCTCTACGGAAGGTATTACAAGAGTACATGAGCCACATAATTATAGGCATTTTAAAGAGGCAAATGAAAATAATGTCAGAGGAGTTTTGGGAGGTAAGGCAGCAACAGAAATTGTCTTGGGATTAGCGGATATGGGTTCAAGTAGTGATCTGCAAAAGGCATTTAGTATGGTCAAGAGATTTGTAGATGATTGCTGTACTGTTGGCTTTGAAACATACGAGATTGATGATACTCCTTCACAACATCTACGGGAGAAAAAAGATATATTAATATCTACGGAGATGGAAAGATATTACAGTGATGCAAAACGAATCATCGTAGAACACAGAGATTTTCTTGATGCAATCGTGGATGCGTTGATGGATCATAAGACAATTACACTCCGTGAGATGCAGGATCTGCGGAAGAAGGATGTTGGGTGAAATATAAGATGGTATTGGCAGTGGATTTTGATGGGACTGTAAGCCTTGGTCAGTATCCTAATACGGGGCCGGTGAATAGTAGGCTGGTGCAGTTCTTAAAGCAAAGAAAGCAAATGGGAGATAAACTCATACTTTGGACATGCAGAGAAGGAGTCTCGTTGCAGAATGCAATAGATTTCTGTAGGCATAATGATCTTGAGTTTGATGCCATTAATGATAATCTGCCGGAAACGATTGAGAAATACGGATCGAATAGTCGCAAGATAAGTTGCGATTATTACATTGACGACAGAGCTGTGGCGGGAGAGATATTTGAAAGAATACCGGAAATATGGCTTTGACTTGTAATGGGAGGTATAACATGAGCGCATATCATTCAGCAGAAAGGTTTTTGGAAATCATTGAAAAGGCCAGTGGAGAAGCTGATCTTTTCAATAATAATGACGGAACCCTTACAGCTATGGTTAGTACAGGAAGGACCATTGCAACATTTAAACTAAAGGTCGAATTTCCACATGACTATGTTCTGATTACCACAAGTCTATACTTAGGTGTAGAGGAACAGAACCGTGATAGAGTAAGAATATTACTGGAAAGCATAAATGATCTTGGTTATAACGGCATATTCTTTATTGATAAGGATAATAGCATTTCATTTTCTGTTAGATGTGAATTGGATGATCTTACATCGGTAGATAATCCGTTTGATATCGTTTTTTACGGATGTGAAACGTTTAAACCATTTGAAACAGCGATTTTGAAGGTACTATCCGATGTCAATATTTATGTATGTAAATTGTAAGGAGACAGCGAATGAGCACATACGTCACAGCGGATATACATGGGCACTTCGATGAATTAATGAGACTGCTAGAAATAATAGATTTTTCGGATGAGGATGAATTGGTCATTGCAGGAGATTACATAGACCGTGGCATGCAGTCGATCGAGATGCTTTTGTGGATCGAAAAGCAACCGGCTAATATCACATTCCTTAAAGGAAATCATGATCATGAGTTTATTAACTATGTATTTTTGATGGACAAGTATAGAAGTAGACTTGAACTTAAGGAAGGATTGTCTGAAACTATAGAATTATATTGCATAATGAGTAATGATCCGGAACAGAAAGCAAAACGTTTTGATCTTTATGGAACAATTAAGTGGTTGATTATGGAATGTGCCGTTTCTTTACGAGATTTAAAACGATGGGAGACAATAATTTGTCATATGCCGTTGTTCTGCAGGAGAAAAAGGAATGGTAGAGATTACATAATTGTCCATGCGGGATTTTATGAAGATGAGTGCTTTTCGGATAAGGAATTAGAACCGTTTTATCTATATTCCAGAGGGCAGAGCGTTACATGGGCCAAGCCAGATACAATGGTCGTTGCAGGGCACACACCGACTTTTGTTAAGGGTATGCCGATGTATGCAGATGGAAAGGTCTTTTGCTATAAGGATCTGGATTATAACTTCGTTTTTTATGACATAGACTGTGGTTGCGGATATATTGAAGATAGCCGATACCCAACTGCCAATCTTGCGTGCATTCGTCTGGAGGATGAAGCAATATTCTATGTAAATGAAACATCAGATAACCGGGATAAAGTTGTAGTTACAAGAAAAACTGTATGAGATTGAAGTGAAGACGATAAGTCAAGAGTGTATTATTTACAGAATATTTACATATGTACATTATAATGTACATATGTATGCTGTAGTATATGTGTATGGTTCAGCACTTGTTAGGTTAAACTAAAGGAAAACGGAGGTATAGTTATGACATATTTGTGTAAGACATGTAGATCCAGCCAAGACTGGATACAATGTACCAATTGTGGCAAATTGTTTTGCAGGAAGTGTGCTCTAAAAGGAAATGGCGGATATCCGATAATGAAAGCATCAAATAACTGCCCGTACTGCAACAAATTAAACAAACTGAACCGACTTACAGGACATGAAGATGCACTTAAACCTTACTCTAGATGATAGTTAACCAATCAAAGGGTATGATAACAGAGTAGGCGCTTGAAATGGAGATAGAGTGTATGAGTCTAAATGCAGAAGATCTTTTGAGTGAAATAATTCTGAACCTACAAAAGTTAAAGACAATAGAAGATACAGAGCAAAACAATCTGAATATAATTAGTATTCTGGGTAAAGAGTCAAATGAGGTATATATGTGCCGAGTGCTATGGTCCATACTTAATTATGATAAAGATAAGAAAAAGGTGCTTTTGGCGAGCTTTTTAAAAGACGTTCTCGGAATTGATGATACGGATGATGAGCTTGAAAACGCTATGGTATATCGCGAGTATTGTATTCCACAAAACAGCAGAAGAATTGACATTGCTATTAGAACAAAGAATCATTTTATTCCAATTGAAGCAAAAATATATGCTGACGATCAGAAAGGTCAGTGCGCTGACTATTTAGATTATGCAGGAAACTATTACACAGACCCAACGGCAGCAAAGTTATATTACCTTACTAAGGACAGTCGTAAGCCATCATATTATAGTGTTTCTTATAGGAAAGAGCTTTTCGACCAGATTGTGCCTATTACCTGGAAAGAAGTATTGAAGTGGTTAAAGGGACTTCAGTACCTTAAAGAAGACATTAATGAGGTGGTTTCACAGTATGTTAAAGCGCTCGAAGAGTTGCTTGATATAAAGAGAGGCGGTTTCAATATGGGATTGGATGAAAGAATAGGTTCTGCAGAAGGAATAAAGGCTGCTATAGAGATAGAAAAATCATTAAACCGGCATAAAAAAGAACTCCTTAAAACAATTTATAAAGAGATTCTTGATAAGATAGGCCAAGAAGAAGGATTTGATTATGATCCTAAATTGAATGAACCGTGGGACTATGAACAATGTATAGAGGAATATTACTACAAAAAAACCAGTTCTTCTACTTACCCTGCATTGACATTTAATCTTGGCTTATTAGAGACCTCAGATGATGGATCGCAGTATTATCTTATTTTGAGATATGAGATTGCGTGGAAATCATATGTAGGGTTTGCAATCATGAAACGCGATCCAGATGGACAATTGCATGTTGTTGATAATCCATCTGACAATCTATTTAATAAAGCTAAATTGCGAATAAAGGATTCATCACAATTATCAAAAGGAAAGGATTGGTGGCTTTATTGGGAATATGTTGTGTCTAATAGTATGGAAGCGTTGGAAAGCGAACCGGATTTCAGAATAATGAATGAGGCACATTTGTCCCTGTTTGATGAGGAAGATAGAAAAGCTTATGTGAATCAAGTTGTTGAAATACTAAAGAAATTTAGGCGAAACATAAAATGAATGAAATATTTAGGAGGAGTAATGTACGCTACCGGCAATAAGAAAATGCTGAACATGCTCATTTTGTAGACGGAACCATAAAACTGTAGAAAGACGGCAATCTAATAAAGTAGGCAAATTGAATCAATTTATGGACAAAAAATGATAGAAATGGGAGGACAAAGAATGGGAGAAACAAACAATATCACTCCAACCGTAGACAAAAAACAGGAATGCTTCTGCTAGAAGGATTTTTATATGATGAAAAAGAACTTGATGAGAAATGTAAAGATTTTGGCCTGAATGAGAAGGCTGAAGATCTTGACGGCCTTTGCAAGGAAAGATCTGTTAATGCTACATATTCTGACTTAAGGGCGTTGGCTGATAGTGGCTTGGTTCATATGCATTACAGCTCAGACAATTATGAAGTAAATGAGCTTGCTACATTTTTTGAAATGCACCCTTATCTATACGCTGAAATAACGATATCGAAAGAAACAGATGACAAAAAGCCACCATACAAATTGTCGTTACAGTTAATACGGACGCTGTCTACATTTTATTATGCCGGGATAGGAGCAGAGTGGATAAGTCTTATAACAAATTGCCTGTTGCAATTTAATCCGGCATACATTGAGGCTGATAGACATGAATATGGCGAGGAAAATGAACAGAGTTGCATGCTGGATCTTGTTATTCATTATTAGTTAGGAGTATATTGTACGCCATCGGAAATATTAAAATACATAATAAGCTCAATGGAGGTAATAATGTGTAGGTATTTTATCTTTCGTATAAACTATGACTCTGATTATAAAATGATTAGGAGCGAACTGATTAACAACCACATTCTTAGACAGGGATGGGGTGCACCTAATATGCAAATAAACGAAGGATTTGATCATTTTAAAGAAGGATGGTTACAGAATTGGGGAAGTGAGAATCCAACAGAAAAAACGATGAGAAGCCGCTTCAACAATCTTGTGACAATGTTAGAGATACAACCGGGAGATGTAATTGTAATACCCAAGGTTAATGATCGAGATGATTTGGATTATGTTTGCCAAAGCTTCATTATAGCAAAATGCAAGAGATCCTATTATTTTTCTCTGCCCGGAGATGAATTGTTGGATGTTGATAAAAAAGATTTTGGTCATGTAATAGAAGTTGAGGATGTGTTTGGGTGTGAATATGATGTAAATATATATTCAAAACGCGTAAAAAATAGATTTAGTGCCTATCGAAGACCGGTTAATCTTATTAAGTATGAAGGGAATAATTGTGCGTTTATTGACGCAGTGAACGAGTTGATCAAGACTCACAAAGACTCTCCTGAGCTTCTGGATACCAAATTGCCAAACATAACAACAATGATAAGAAAGGATTCTAACGAGGCGAGATTAGGGTATCTCCAGACTGTTTTGAAGGGGCTTAGAGAAATAGATAATAGAGATTTTGAAGATGTTATAGCAGAGTTGTTCGAAAAAAACGGGTATGCATTAGTTGGAAGAATTCAGTATGATCGAAAATGCGGAGATGTTGATTTGATATTTGAAAGCTGTAAACATGATTCGCTGATGCATCATATATTTGAAACATGTGGTGATATGTCGCACATATATGTACAGGCAAAGAAGAAGAAAGGGAAAGATGCAAAAGATATAATTGGTGTAGAACAACTTAAAAAAATGAGAAGTAGAATAAAGGAAAACAACGCCACCCTAATTCTAATAAATCTTACAGACAAATTTTCTAACGAGGCAATGGCTGAAGCATCTGAAAATGGAATAATATTGGTAAATGGTATCACCTTTGCATCAATTCTTGTTGGGTATGGAATTGACCCGACACTGTCGTGAATGAAGAAAGAGGAAAAATGTACGCAACCGGCAATAAGAAAATGCTTAATATGCTCATATTGGAGATCCTACGGACATATTCCGATGAGAATCATGCGCTTACTCAGCAGGAGATAATCAAACTGCTAGATAAGAACTATGGGATGGAATGTGACCGCAGATCTGTAAAGAGCAATGTCTTGTCACTTAAAGAGATGGGATACGATATCTCTACGGAGAAAGGGTATAAGCTGCTCTCAAGGGAATTTGACGATGCGGAGCTGCGGATACTCATAGATAGTGTGCTCTTCTCTAAGTCTATATCGACCAGGCAGGCAAGGGGACTTATTGATAAGATCAGGAGTCTGGCAAGCAATTACTTCAATGCCAAGGTATCACACGTATGCAACCTACCTGAGCTTAATCGTACTACGAATAAGCAAGCAATGTATTCGCTTGATGTGATAAATGATGCCATTTCGGAGCACAAGCAGATCAGTTTCATTTACAATGAGATGGGTACTGACTTTAAGCTGCATCCGAAACGTGAAGAAGAATACATAGTCAATCCTTATCAGATCGTAGCCAATAACGGTAAGTTTTACTTGATATCCAACTATGACAAATATGATAACGTGGCTCACTTCCGTATAGACAGGATGACAGATGTCCGAATGCTTACTACTAAGGCTAAGCCTATGAAGCAGGTTAAGGACCTTGAGAACGGACTTAATCTCCCTAAGCACATGGCGGAGCATATATATATGTTCAGCGGTGACAGCGAGGTAGTAAAACTAAAGACTACTGCGGATATGATGACAGAACTTACAGACTGGTTTGGAACAGATTTCTCTGTCATGAAGCAGGACGGTGATGAGATCATAGCCAGAGTCAGATGTAATCTGGGAGCTATGAAATACTGGGCGTTGCAGTATGGCCCATATGTGGAGGTGCTGGAACCGAAGGCTTTGAGAGGTGAGCTTAAGGCTGCAATCGATAAAATGGCAGAAAAGTATTCGAAATAAGCTCGATAATAAAGAATATAAAACATCACTATTTCGACGGAAGACAAAAGGAGGTCAAATATGGGACTATTAGGGAACAATGAAGCAAAGCAGGACGAAAAATTGGCAAAGTTGATGGCAAAATACCATCTTGACGGGGTTTCATCTGATATTGCACCTCAGATTAAGGAGATTAATCAAGAACTCATTGGTATAGGATTACAGGAAACAGGGTTAAAACTGAGTTTTGCTAAATCAGAGGATCAAGTAAAGATTTCATATCTCAATGCTATTATGAAACAGAATTTTATTATCATTAGATTGTTGGATAAGATAGCAAATCAATAAGAATCTTATATATCAATTTACCTGTAAACGAAGATAGTGATTTAAAAGTCGCATCTCCAGGTGTATGTCCTCAATGTGGAAGTGCGCTCGTGCTCAGAGTGGCAAAGAAAGGCGCTAATGCGGGGCAAAATTTCTACGGCTGCAGTGCATTTCCTAAATGTCGGTATACGGCCGAGGCTAAATCGGATAAGTAGTTACAAATCGGAGACTAATTATGAAAGAACAAGACAAACGAGCAGTTGAGTCGCTATGCAGATGCGGAATGAGCTTAGAAGGTGTGATAAGCAGCTTCCCGCATTTTTCTAAGGCAGATATAGAGGCTGTATATAACAGCGTGAATAAGATAAAGCCTGATGCCGATGAGAGTATCGGAGTCAGCATTAATTGTTCGTAGGGCAGAGGAAAACCGTATGGTCAAACAGATAGTAAGAGACCCGATCTTTTTACAACAGAGATCTGAACCGGCAACGGAAGCCGATAAGCAGGTGATCGAGGACCTGATCGATACATTGCGAGCTAATTCAGAGCGCTGCGTGGGTATGGCAGCCAATATGATCGGTGTTAAGAAGCAGATCATCGTCGTGGCTATGGGGCCATTTGTGATTCCGATGGTGAATCCGGTCATCACGAAGAAGACCGGTAAGTATGAGACGGAAGAAGGCTGCCTGTCATTGGACGGCGTGAGGCCGTGTGTAAGATATAAGGAGATCGAGGTGGATTACCTGAATCAGGACTTTAAGAAGCAGCATGGTAAATATACCGGCTTTACTGCGCAGATCATACAACATGAGATTCAGCATTTTAGCGGAGAACTTATATAGTGAACATACAGATATTTGGCACAAAGAAGTGCAATGATACTAAGAAGGCAGAGCGGTTCTTTAAGGAGCGCGGAATTAAGTATCAGTTTATTGATATGAAAGAAAAGGGTATGTCCAAGGGAGAGTTTACATCCGTTGCACAGGCAAACGGTGGCATCGAGAATATGCTTGATATATAATGGTTAGTATATGATTAAGGATACAGATAACGGCGGATGTATGCTGTGTCCCAGAGAATGTGGCGCAGACAGAGTGAAGAATATGGGATACTGCCATGTTGGGATCGATCCGGTGGTAAGCAGGGCGGCCCTGCATATGTGGGAGGAGCCCTGTATATCAGGGGAGAACGGGTCGGGAACGGTCTTTTTCTCCGGATGCAACATGGGCTGTGTATTCTGTCAGAACTATGAGATAAGCAGAGGCAGGATCGGCAAGACGGTTAGTCCTGCCAGACTTACCGAGATATATCATGAGCTTGAGGATAAGGGAGCGAATAATATTAATCTGGTGACAGCGGATATGTTCCTGCCGGTGATCCGACAGACGATCATACAGGCTAAGGATGAAGGGGTTAAGCTCCCGTTCATACTCAATACCTCGTCGTATATAAGCACTGATGCCGTAAGAAGTATGGAGGGTCTGATAGATATCTATCTGGCGGATATGAAGTATATAAGGAATGAGGATGCCATAAGGTACAGTAATGCCAAGGGGTATGTCGAAGCGGCAGACGATGCTGTCGGGGAGATGGTAAGGCAGCAGCCTGAGTGCATATCAGATGACAGAGGTGTCATGATAAAGGGTGTCATCGTAAGGCACCTGCTGATGCCGGGGATGCTCATACAGGCCAAGCTTATTACGGCGAAGCTGTACAGAAGATACGGAGACAGGATATATATAAGTCTGATGAATCAGTATACTCCGAACGGACACCTTGAGGACTTTCCTGAGATAGACAGGCGTGTAGGCGACAGGGAGTACAGAAGCTTAGTAAGATATGCGCAGAAGCTTGGAATAGTCAATGCCTTTGTGCAGGTCGGGAATACAGCCGACAGTCGTTATATACCGGATTTTGATCTGAGCGGAGTGTAGCTTGTAAGGAAAAGGAGTGATAAGTGAAGGATTTTAAAGCGATCTTCATCGATTATACGGGAACTATGGTTAAGGAGGATGAGCCTTATACAATGGAGCTGCTTAAGTACTTCCTGACTCACAGTGATCTGAATGAACCGAATAAGGCCCTTGCCGCAGTATGGGGCAAGATCAAGGAGCTTGAGGAGAAGTGCGTGGGCGATGATTTCATCGGTAAGGATGAAATGGTAGAGCGCATACTTGCGTGGTGTGTGAAGGAGCATGGTCTTAAGGGGGACCTTGAGTATATGCATGATATCTGGCGTAAGACGTGGGTGCATGCGCCGCTTTTTGAGGATGTGAAGCCCTTTTTTGACAGATGCGGACTGCCGATATATGTGATCACCAATGACGATCTGTGCTACATAGAGGAGTCCTTTAAGCTTAAAGACATACATCCTGCAGGAGTGGTTGCCGCAGAGATGGTGAGGGCATGCAAGCCGAACGCTGCGATTTTTGACAAGGCACTTGAGATGGCAGGTGTAAGTGCCGGTGAGGTCGTACATATAGGAGATTCCATCACATCGGATGTGGAGGCGGCCAAGGCAGTGGGCATAACTCCGATATACCTGTCAAGGAAAAAGGATGTGACACTGGATGGAGTAAGAGTCATAAGGTCACTGGATGAACTTGAGCAAGCATAAGTACAGTCAGACTGTTATGGTGTGATGTGTCAGGATAAAACCGGATAAGCATAGTGGAGAGCATGAATGAAAGCAGTAGTTACAAGAGTCAACAGCGCATCCGTCACAATAGATGGAGAGGTTGCAGGCAGGATAGATAAGGGGCTTATGGTACTCTTAGGAGTACATAAGGACGATACTGAGGAGAAGGCTAAGTGGGTTGCTGACAGGATATGCGGACTGCGTATATTCGAGGATGAAGAGGGTAAGATGAATGTCAATCCTACGGACGCGGGAGCAGAGATACTGATAATAAGCCAGTTCACCCTGTATGCGGATATATCCAAGAGGCGTCCGTGTTTTACAGAGGCGGCAAGGCCGGAGATTGCAGTACCGCTCTATGAACTTGTCATAGAGGAGTGCAGGCAAAGAGGCTTTAAGGTGGAGACAGGTCGCTTTGGCGCTGATATGCAGGTCGAATCTGTCAATGACGGTCCGGTGACTATACTCATAGACAGATAGTTAAGATTGTGCGGATTGGAATAAAGGAAGTGTAAAATGCAGATACCTGTTAATAAGAATGCGACTGAGGAAGCAAGAGAATTACTTAATTATCTTAATGAGATCGCCGGTAAGGGCATAATAACCGGACAGCATACCCAGACTATCCCAATGGAGGAGATAGAGCATATAAGAGAAGTCACGGGCAGGGAGCCTAAGCTGAGGGGCTTTGAGCTGTTGGCTTATTCACCCAATATCAACTATGAGGATGCGGATGAAGCCTGTCTTACGGAGGTGGAGGAGAATAAGGGTACAGTGGACAGTGCGCTGGAATGGGCCAAGGTATCCGATGGTATAGTGACACTAAGCTTTCACTGGTTCTCCCCCTTAGGAGGAAGAGATAAAAGCTTCTATGCCAAGAATACGGATTTTGACGCATCCAAGGTGCTAATAGAGGGCACACCGGAGAGAAAAGCCTTCTATCATGACATGGATGTCATATATGCAGAGCTTAAGAGATTCAAGGATGCGAATATCCCTGTACTGTGGAGACCCTTTCATGAGTCTGACGGTGACTGGTTCTGGTGGGGAGCCAAGGGACCTAAGGTCGCATGCGGTCTGTATAAGCTTATGTATGAGTATTATACGGAGGTTAAGCACCTTGACAATCTGCTGTGGGTATGGAATTGCCGATTGAGTGAAGGATATCCGGGCGATGATTATGTGGATGTCATATCCGTGGATATATATCTTGAGAAGTATGCGCCTACAGACTATGCAGATGATTATCGCCAGCTTATTGAAGCAACTACATCGAATAAGGTAGCAGCTCTAGCAGAGGTGGGATATATACCTGATGTGGATATGCTTAAGAGAACGCATATACCGTGGGCTTATTACATGGCATGGTCCAAGGAATTCTGTATAGGAGAACAGTATAACAGCAACGAGAACCTAAGGGCTATGTACTTAAGCGATTATTCGATCAAATCCATTATCACGGATAATGTGAGATGAAAATATGAGACCTGTCAATATCTATACGCTTACAAGAATAAAGGGTCAGGAACGTATCAAAAGACTCGAAAGACAGATGTCCTTACGAAGCCGATACCTTAAGATAAAGGAGTGGGAGACGGAGGGGCTTAAGTCCTTGTGCGATAATCTGTGCAGGGTGATGGAGGATGCTCCTTCACTTGACTTCTTCTATTCCTTCACTATGCCTAAGCTTGGCAAGGAATTCGATCTTCTTCGTATCAATGAGGATTTTATCGTCAATATTGAGCTTAAGAGCGGAGATGTGCCGGATGAAGCCATCAAGAAGCAGCTTGAACAGAATAAGTACTATTTGTCTACACTCGGACTTAATATGTACTTCTATACTTATATAAGCAGAAGTGACAGGCTTGTCAGGTTGTCCGGAGGCGGCAGGCTCATAGATACGGACTGGGAAGAACTGGCAACGGTGCTTGGCAGACAGAAGGACTGTTACACCGGTGATATAGAGGACCTCTTCAAAGAGGACAGATATCTTATCTCTCCCCTTACCGATCCGGGACGATTCTTAAGAGGAGATTATTTCCTTACATCACAGCAGAGAGATATACGCAAGCAGATACTACGTGATATTGTGGGCAATAACGGTAATGTCTTAAGGCGGTTCTCAGTGCATGGCTTCACCGGACTGCCGGGTACGGGTAAGACCATACTGCTCTATGATATAGCCATGCAGCTCTCCGTATCAAGGAAGGTCTGTGTACTTCACCTTGGCTCCCATGCCAAAGAGCTCAGACAGCTTGACGAGAGGCTTAAGAGAGTTGATTTCTATTATCTTAAGCCGGATGACAGGATCAGACTTAGGGATGAGTATGATGCGATCCTTGTGGATGAGGGGCACAGACTCGGAAGTCTCAATCTTGCGGACATTATGGTGATAGCCACCAATGCCCGTATACCTGTGATAATCTCATATGACAGGGAGGATACCATCTCGCCGGATGAGCGAAGTCATGACGGTTCGGAATTGATAGAGAAGATAGATGGCTTCCTGGGCTTCAGACTAACCAACAGGATAAGGCTTAACAGCGAACTGTCATCATTCATAGGTCTTGTCATGTGTGTGGCAAGAGGCGGCCGCAGGCATGAGTATCCCGATGTATCGCTTGTATATGCATCGGATAACGGGGAGGTTGAGCATCTGCTTCGTAATTTTGAGAAGAACGGATATATCTATATATGGGATGAGCTGCTTGCTGACAGCATTCCGGATGCACCGGCTGTCACAACTTCTGACCCGGATAACGTGATATCAGGTCAGGTTGATGAGGAGTCGATGCACCGTATAGAGGCTAAGGATGCGACGTGCAGGGAATTCGACAGGGTGGTGATGCTCATAGATGAAAGCTTCTCATATGATGATGACGGTTATCTAAGGAGCAGTGTGCACAGTGAAGATAAGAATGTAAGTGCAGTCAGGGACCTTTTCCATGGATTGAGCAGAGCCAAGAAAAGAGTCGCTTTGATCATACGGAATAATCCGGAGGTCTTCGACAGACTTCTGTCGATATTGCAAAGAGGTTGATTGTAGCATAAGGAGAATGGTATGAAGGTATTGATTATTAACGGGAGTCCCAGAGTGGGAGGTAACACATCCATAGTCTTGGATGAGATGGTGAAGGTATTCGATTCGGAGGGTGTAGAGAGCGAGGTAGTACAGATAGGTAATAGGGATATAAGAGGCTGTATAGCCTGCGGAACCTGTGCGACCAAGGGACAGTGTGTATTCGATGATGTGGTTAATGAGCTTGCACCGAAGTTCGAGGCTGCGGACGGACTGATAGTTGCGTCTCCGGTATATTATGCGTCAGCCAATGCGACACTGATAGCCTGCCTTGACAGGCTCTTCTACAGCACAGGCTTTGACAAGACCATGAAGGTCGGGGCGAGTGTAGTGGTAGCCAGACGGGGAGGATTGTCGGCGACATTCGATGAGCTTAACAAGTACTTTACCATATGCGGTATGCCGGTAGCATCCAGTCAGTACTGGAACAGTGTACACGGCAGGGAGAAAGGTGAGGTGACTCAGGATGCGGAAGGTATGCAGACAGTTCGCGTCCTTGCACGGAATATGTCCTTCCTTATGAAGAGCATAGCCCTCGGCAAAGAGAAGTACGGCTTGCCTGATAAGGAGCCGTGGCAGCCGACGCATTTTGTAAGATGATTTGTAGGACAGGTTTTTTATGATTTTTATTAAAGGCGATCTAATTAAAGGTCGCCTTTTATATTTTGCGGACAGACAATAGATATGTTCGAAAAAATAGCGGTTACTATTCACAGATAAATGGAAGTGAAGAATGAAACTCACATCAGTGGGCTTTATTTTTATTGTTGAAACGGTTAGAATCTTTGTATTAAGCAAATCGGCCACATTATGGCCT
>ODAI014477762.1_pt1 | contig 17294 bp, 37 predicted proteins | sample 1539321 | NCBI WGS metagenome assembly ODAI01 (sample SAMN02144231, study PRJEB22623) | gut metagenome | biome: sheep rumen | host: Ovis aries | place: New Zealand | reverse complement strand
GCATATATCGAGGCTTGTCAGACAGCGACCGCCGCCGCGAACACCGCCGCAGGCCGTGCCGAGACCGCCGCGCTGACCGCCGTGACCTACGCGGAACAGACCGGCAAGACCGACGCGGAGAAGGCCCAGGCCCGTACGAACATCGGGGCCGCTTCTGACGCGGACGTTTCGTCCTTAAAGAGCGCTTTCCAACAGATTGCAGATGTTGAAGCGTCTCCTAACCTTTACAATCCAAACGATCCTGATATACTTACAGATAAGTATATAAACCCAACTGGAGTTATTGAAACGGTTAGCGGCAGAACTGTCACAGGGTTTATTCCAGTTACACCGGGGAAGAAGGTAACATTCCAAAAAGAAGGGGATTGGTATAGTTTTGCTTCGACCTGTTTTTATGCGTCGGATAAATCCACTGTTGTTAGCGGCGGCGTATACAACAATTATATTGTGAGTGTCCCGGACAATGCGGCTTATATTCGTGTAACGTTTGTATCCAACTTGCAAAATGTGCAGATCGAGTGCAATACTGGTACAATTTCTCCATATCAGCCATACGGTAGCACGGTAACATTGATTTTTGACGATACATTTGAATCTAATGAATATCCCGCAAGTGCAAAAGCTGTATTAGAAAAAATAGATGACGAAATTGACGAACAGATTAAAACAACGATTGTTTGCAGAAATTTATATAATCCAAATGATCCTGATGTACTGCAGAATCAATATATTAACCCGAACGGTAGTATAGAAACTGTAAGCGGTAGAACTGTAACAGGATTTATGCCTGTAGAAGTCGGAAAAAAGGTTGGAATATCACGGCTAAACGGTTCAAACCGCGAAGAAACAACATGGGCAAGCATTTGCTTCTATAATTCGTCTAAAACCGTTGTGAGTGGTGGACAATATAATACGACAAAACTGATTGTACCAAATAATGCAGTATATGCGAGGGTAACATTTGATTCCAACTTGCAAGACATACAAATCGAATGTAACGACACAGGAGATATGACAAGTTACGAAGCATACTTTTCTCCTTATACCAGACTTAATCCTGATATAAAAGTACAAACATCCAGTATAATTGGCATTGATAATATTAAGAATGTTCCCGACTCGTTCAGGTGGCGTGGCACTATGGCATCGGGGGACACAATTAAACTGCCTGTGACCAATGTCAAAAATCAGCAAGTGTATGCGTTTTCCGGGGACATCTCGACATTCGGCAAAATCAAAATCGGCAGGATGCTTGCCAACAATACGACCTATGGAGCGTTTGAGATTGACAGCACGAATGTGAAATTCTATTGTGATGATGGTACGACAGAGACAATACAGCACGGGCTGAATATTGAAAATAATATTCAGGTTGAGTTTTCTACAGAAAACACATTCAATCTATCAAAAGCTGTTATCATATCGAACGGTATCAAATTTGATATACTTTCGAACCTTCAGAATAAACGGTTTATCGGTGACGAAGGTGCGCCATTTGTGCAATCCGATAGCTCCGCTTTGTCTGATTGCTCTTTTACGTGGACTTCCCGTAATATTGCCAAGCCGATTTGGATGTTTGGCGACAGTTATATGTCTTTGTATGATGTGCGTTGGGTTTATTATCTTATCCAAGATGGATATGATAAATCTTGCCTGATTAACGCATACGCCGGGGAAGCAAGTGAAGCAGCGTTGTTATCTATGCAAAATTTACTCACGTTAAAAAGTAAACCGAAATATATTTTGTGGGCGTTGGGCATGAACGACCCTGATACAACAAGCGCTGTTAATTCATCATGGAAAGCCTGCTATGACACGGTTATTGATTTATGCGAACGAAACGACATTATCCCTGTGCTTGCAACAATTCCTAACACGCCGACAAATAATAACACATACAAAAACGCTATAGTAAAATCGTCTGGCTATAGGTATATTGATTTTGCATCAGCGGTAGGGGCAACAGAGGCGGAAAGCGGATGGTATTCTGGTATGCTTAATGCTGATAATGTACACCCAAATATTCCAGGAGCGATTGCGCTATATTATCAGGCATTAGCCGATTTCCCAGAATTGACAACACTTTAATAGGAGGATAAACCATGAACAACATTGATTCTATGCCACCGAAATGTCATGAGTGTCCTTATTGGGAGATGTGCGAAGAACCGTATATATGCCCAACGCAGGATGAAAAGAAGGAACTTAAATAACACTTTAAGGACGAAGAAGGGGGCCTGCCCATGCTCTGGCTGATTGTCGGTCTCATTGTCACCGCGTCCATGATCCTGCTGCTGGCGCTTGAATCGCATGACACGGACTGGGTGGAATGGCGTCACCCGCCCGAGGATGATGGCGGAATCAGGGAGGATGATGCAGATGATCAAAGTGACTGACCTCATCGCCGACTTCCGCCGGATGTACGGCGAGCATTGGCGGTACGTCTGGGGCGCTGCGGAGGATGGCTGCGTGGACTGCTCCGGGGCCTTCGTCAACGCCTACCGTAAGCACGGGAAAACCATCGCCCACGGTTCCAACACCATTGCCCGCAGCTACGTCAAGGGCCTGATGCCGGTGACGGCGGCGGTTCCCGGCATGGCGGCCTTCAAAATCCGGGAACCTGGCAATCCGAAGTATGCGCTCCCGGCGAAGTTCCGAAAGGGCGGAGCGGCCTACAACGGAGACCTTAACGACTACTACCACATCGGTCTGGTGGACGAGACCGGGAAATACGTTCTCAACGCCCAGGGCACCAACGCCGGATTCACCCGGACGAAGATCGGCCTGTGGGGAGCGGTGGGCTACCTGAAAGCGGTGGAGTACCCCACTGAACAGAAGAAGGGAGTTAAACCCATGCAGAAAATGGTTGTGACGGCGAAGGACGTGGCCGTCAGGAAGGGCGACAGCACCGAGGCGATGGTCATCAAGCGCCTGCCGAAAGGAACCGTGGTGGACGCATTCGACGACATCGGCGGCTGGCGGGAGGTCATGTATCAGGGTATCGACGGCTGGATGATGAGCAAGTTCCTGTCCCCGGCGGACGAGAGCGAACCTGCCCCGGCCTATGTGCGCACGCTGACGGCGGAGGAGATGCAGCGGCTTCAGGCGCTCCGGGAGCAGCTTGTGGCCGGCGCGGAGTTTTTGAAAACGATTGTGGGGGTGGGGTAAATGCAGCAATGGTTTGTGCCGATTGTGGTCGCCGTGGTGACTGGGCTGTTTGCGGTCATCACGCAGATCATCCTCTCCCACGCCTCCAATGCGAAAATGCTCGCCGAACTGGAAAAGCGCTCGGAGATTTCAGACGTGAAGATCGAAGGCCAGATCGAGAGCATGAAAAACGTCTGGGAGATCAAAATCTCGCAGTTGACGGAAGCGGTCTCAAAGCACAACGGATTCGCTGAACGCATCCCGGTGCTGGAGGAAAAGATCAAGGTAATGAACAACCGCATTTTGGACTTGGAAAGGATGGCGAATCATCATGATCGACTGGAAAGCTAAACTCTGTAGCCGCAAGTTTTGGATGGCCGTGATCGGCTTCGTGACCGGCCTGCTGACCTACCTTGGTGTCGGCGTCGAAAAGGCTGAGCAGATCGGCTCGTTGATCCTCATGGCGGCATCTATTGCGGCGTACATCCTGGGTGAAGGCCTCATTGATGCGGCGAGCGCCAAAGGGGACACGGTGATTCTGCACAACGACGATGCGAGTGCAGACGGATCAAAATAAAGCGGCGGGGCTTCGGCCCCGCTTTTTTTGTGCCGTTAAAAAGTTTATATAAATAGCATTTTGTACTTGACTTTATATAAATTATAGTTTATAATACAGTCAAGGAGCGAGGGTAAGAGCTCCGGAAGGAATAGGAGGTCACTACAATGACGATCATTAGCAGCCAGCATTACATCAACTGGGACATCGTTGAGGAAAAGATGGCGGAGCTCAATGGCGTTGAATTTGTGACCGTCCCCTGTGAGGCCATCGGCGAAATCGACGGCACCGAGTACGCCGTGGTGGTAGACAAGCACCATACCATGGCGGCAGCCCGCGAGATGGGCATCCCGGTCCGGTTTGACATCGGCGACCCCGATGACGGCCTCACCGGCACCGACTACCTGGACGCTCACTACATGGACGGCGACTGGTACGCCGTGGAAACCAGCGACTTTGCCGCCGAGCAGTTCGACCTGATCTGGTAATGACAGACGTAAGAAAAGGAGGATCACGCCATGAAAAAAATCATCAACGGCAAAATGTACGACACCGAGACGGCAAAAGAGGTGGCCAGTTGCTACCACGGCGAAGGCCCCAGGGACTTCCGGCACTACTCCGAGACGCTCTATAAAAAGCGCACGGGCGAGTATTTCCTGGCCGGTGAGGGTGGACCGATGACGCACTACGCCGTGTCCACCGGCCAAAACAGTTGGAGCGGCGGCGAGAAAATCATCCCGCTGACTTATTCGGAGGCCACCGAGTGGGCCGAGCGCGAAATGGACGCAGACGACTACCAGGCAGAGTTCGGCCCGGTCTCCGAGGGAGAGCGCGTGACGCTGAGCATCAGCCTCCCGGCGGACGTGGCGGACAGAATCCGCAAGGCCGCTGCCGCGGAGGGCATCAGCGTCAGTGAGTGCATCGGGAAAAGGTTTTAAGGCAAGCAAGCCGGTAAAGGAAATGGTAAAGGAAACAGGATCACAACATGGCATAACAGGGTAAATTCTGAGCAAAGAGAAACCCCGCAAACCTTTCGGAATGCGGGGTTTTTCTGATGAGCCCGGCGGGATTCGAACCCACGACCTTTTGATTCGTAGACAAAACCTTTAAGCCACGGGAACCGTTATTTTGTGCGGGTTTCCGTGGTTTCTTTTTTTGCTGGTAAAGCATTTCGTAAAGATAACGCTGAAAATAAGGCGGTTTTGGCGGCGTTTTCGCGGTCTGTGCCGGGGTGGTCATAGACCCGCAGAATCATCTTTTCATCGGCGTGACCCATCCAGATGATGGCCTGGTGCATGTCAATGCCGGAGTCCCGCAGCCATGTGCAGTAGGAGTGCCGCAGATCATGACAGCGGACGGAGATCCCGACGGCTTTATTGTAGTTCTCCCATGCCCTCATAAAGACCTGCTCGGTCATGGGCTTCCTTGTGCCGGTCAGGATGAAACAATCGCGGGTCATCTTTGGGAGCAGCCGCAGGACGAAATCCGGGGCTGGAACGGTGCGGATACTGGCGGCGGTTTTCGGTTCAGACAGGCGCGGTTGGTTGCTGACATAGTAGACGGCGCGGCGCACGGTCAGGGTGCCACCGGCGATGTCACCGGCCTGAAGCCCAAGCAGTTCGCCCCGGCGCAATCCGCAGTACAGCATAATCAGGGCGGCGAGACGCATCCGGTGCGGCGTGGATTCGATGACGGCGCGTTCCTGAGGGGTGATGGCCCGGTGGGTTCCCTTTGTGCCTTTGGGTGGGCGCAGGGACTGAGCGCGGGCCGGGTTCTTCTCCATGTATCCCGCGTCGGTGGCGCTGTCGAGGATTTCAATCAGCAGGATTCTGGCCTTGTGGATGTAGGAGGCGGATTTTCCGTTGAGGGCTGCGAACGCTTCCGCGATGTGGTCAGAGGTCAGCGCGTGCAGGTAGATTGACCCGATGGGCTTGATCGTGGCGGTCAGGATGGAGAGATATGCGTTGTAAGTGGATGGCTTCACACCGGCCTTGTGGATTGGCATCCAGTAAGCGGCGTACTCCGTGAGGGTCTGGGGGTTGACCACTGCCCCCTTTTTTTCGTACTGCTTTTTCTTCTCCAACAGTTTAGCTTCGGTCTTTGCCTTGACATGGTGGCCGTTGACCTCGGCGTGGTAATATCCATCTTTCTGCATCCGGTAATGGAATGTTTTCGGGCGCGGCATAGCATCACCTGTCTTCGCACAGGATGGTGAAGTCCATCCCGCCGTCTTTACAACCGATTATGTAAGTCCATTGGAGGCCGCTTAATTCCAGAGCACCCCAGCGTTCTTGCTCGCCGCTGACGCGCAGATAATAATAATCTGGGAACGGGTTGACGCTCTCTCCTGCAAAGTAATACGTCGCAAGAGCTACAGCGATCAGGAAGTCCGCGTTCTGTGCGCTGTACGTTTGGACAAATATGCTCTTCACATACTCGCCGTCATCGGTCAGGCCAACGACAATATTAGAACTCAACCAGCTCGGATAACCGATCATCCCGTCTAAATCACTCCGGCTCGGTTCCGGCAGGTTAAGTTTGGATATTCCATACTCAAATAAAGTCGCCCGTGCTTCAGCGTCGGTCATGGCGCAGGCTGACCCGCAGACCATGATGAGGATCAGGACGGCGGCGATGGTTCTTTTCATTGTGCAACACCTCTTTTTCGGCGTTTTCGGATGGTCCGCGCACGGGCGGCGGCGCGGCGTTCTGCGGATCGGATGGAATCGGTTGAGAAGAAGTCATTGCAGAAATAATGGGCCAGTTCATGCCGGAGGGCGCGGCGGCGGGCATCAAAGGTCAATCTTGCGTCAATATAAAACGTGGGATATCCGTCCGGGTCAATGCGCACGGCGGAGTCGATGCCGTCCGGGAAGCGCACAAAGACCACGTTATAATCGTCCGGGCACGTCATTCCGGGAACTCCTGCGGTTCGGTTTCTTCGTCCGGCCAGACCGGCGTTTCAAGGGATTTCAGCATTGCGGCGGCGGCGCGGAGGTGGTCAGGGGTTGCCTTTTCGGCAGCGGAGAAAAGAATGCGGAAGTCAGGGTCAGAGCGGAGGCGTTCGCGGATCATCCAAACATCTTCATCCTCGGTTTGTTCTATCCCAAGGACAAAGGAAAGTGAAACGTGGCACGCCTCGGCGATCCGCTGGGCGTTACTGCGAGAAACCTCTGCCCCGGCTTCATATCGGGCGATAGAAATTCGGGAAACGTTGCAAAACTCGGCGAATTCGTCTTGTGTCATGTTGCGTTGCTTACGCAGATTGTACACGTTATTCATGCTATCGCCTCCTTTAACAAATTGTAACATAACTGATATAAAAAATAAATATCAATACTGATATTTTCATCTTGACTTTATGTATCACTTGTGATATTATTAAATCACCGGGAGGGAATGCCCCGGCAGATGAAAGGAGCGAGAACCATGTACAAACTGAAAACGGACATCATCGGACGCGACGGGCTGACGACGACCTACGACGGAACGCAGCGCTTTGAAACAATCGAGGAGGCCAGGGAAGCCGCACAGGCCGTGCGTAATGGCTTGTATGAGGATTACAGCAACTACGTGATCAAGGATTTCACGGTGGACATCATTCCCGCGATTGACTGAGAAAGGAGCGAATCAAAATGACAATGACGGAACGGTTGGCAATCCACAGCGAGATGGACCAGAACAACGCGAAGCGCCTGGAAGAGTACCGGGACGTCATCCGCCACAACTTTGACGCCGCTGAGCGCGAGTACATTTTCGATCATGGCTGGAAGATCGCAGAGGATGGGCTGTTGGAGCTGACAGCGGCCCAGTACCGCAAGGCCTGGGGCGGCAGGAGCCTCCGGCACCCGGAGCTCCGCACCCTGCAGATCCCGTCCATTCACGGTAGCTGCCTGATTTTCGAGGGCAAGCACTTCCGGATTATCTGACCGATACCCGCCCAGCCCGGAGGCATTGTATCCGGGCATGAATCAAAATCACCCCATATCAGGGGTGATAAAAAAAGGTTGACTTTATAGCAGTTCTGATATATAATATGTCATGACTGAGATGGAAGGAGGTGCTACATGGTTCAGAGACTGAGACGCTTGCGGCTACTGAGCGGGATGACGCAACAGCAGCTTGCCACGGCTTCAAACGTTCCGCGCATCTGCATAGCCCGGTATGAAGCCGGGGAATACGCGCCGAGCATGAAGAACGCCGGGAAGCTGGCGGCGGCCCTCGGATGTACGATTGATGACCTGATAGGTGAGCGAAATGAAGCAGTACCTGACAATTCAGCAAACGGCTGACATGCTGGCCGTAGACCACAAGACCATCCGGAGGATGTTGCCCCGGATCGGGGCGGTGGACATCGCGGAGCCGGGAGCGAAAAGGCGAACGATCAGAATCCCGGCGGAGGCCCTGGAACGGTTTCTGCAAGGGTGCGCGATTCGCCCCCCGGCCCCGAAGACCCAGGGGAAGCCCACGGTGATCAAGTTTGAAAGAAGGAGGTGAAACAATGTGGTACAGAGCAGAGCACAAGCGCAGCTTCTGGAAAAAGCACGCGTTGGACATCGGGACGGCGGTCGGGATGCTGACCTTCTTCGCACTGCCGCTGCTGATCTGGAGCCTCGGCCTCGCGTGATTCAGCTCTGGCAGTACATGACCCCCGCGCAGATATACGCGCAAATTGAAAACCGCGCCACGGAATGCAGCCGTAAAGCGCGGTGACGAACCACCGACCAAAGCAGTTCATGCTTGATTATAGCATGAGCGGAAAGGATTGTCAATGAATCTGTATGACATGAGCGCCGCGCAGATTGACGCGGCAGTAGAACGGCACTGGGATCACGTCTGGGAGAAAATGAACGCGCAGGACGCATGGGATAACTACGAGCCCGGCTGGGATGTAATACTCGACTACATTGAAACCTATTATGAGCCGGAACAGATTGCCGACCTTGTACGCGACTATCTGGATGGGCGAGAAGAAGAAATGCTCCGGGTGTACGAAACGGGCATTCTGAGCGATTACATCAACCCGGCGCTGCAGATGAAAGACCCTGACGAAGTGCTGGCCGAAATCAACCGGGTTTTCACTGAGAGCTGGGAAAACGATGACCTGTTCATTCACATCTGGGAGCACGATGATTCCACGGTGACAGCAATTTGCGAAGACCTGCTCGACGCTGTGAACGATGGCCGGATGGATAAAATCCGGGAATGGTACAACAACAGTTGGAGGGAATGAGCATGAAGCCGATGATGACCTACACCGAGTATCTGCGGTTCGGGTTTGTGCGAACCCGCTGCCAGCAATTTCTTTGCCCGGCCTGTGGCGTGATCCTCAACGCCGGGTGGAACTATCAACCCAAATTCTGCGCAGAGTGCGGCCAGCGGCTGGACTTCTCCGGCATCGCCTTTGAGCAGGAAGAAACGATTGGATACGAACAGATTGAGGAGGTGCCGCTGTATGAGCGTATTTGAAACCTTGAACGCCGTCAACGTGAACGGCCACACCGAGAAGAAAAACGGCCTGACCTACCTATCGTGGGCGTGGGCATGGGGCGAGCTGCTGAAGCGTTACCCGGATTCCACGTACACGGTGTATGAGAACGCACAGGGCTGGAATTACCACACCGACGGAAAAACTTGCTGGGTCAAGACCGGGGTCACGGTTGAGGGCAAGGAGTACATTGAGTTTTTGCCCGTGATGGACCTCAAGAACAGAAGCATCCCGGCGGAGGCCGTGACCAGCTTCGACGTAAATAAGGCGATCCAGCGCAGCCTCACAAAGGCGGTTGCCCGCCACGGCTTGGGCCTGTACATCTACGCCGGGGAAGACCTGCCGGAGGATGAAGCCGCGAAGGAAGAACCCAAGCCCGCGCCGCCCTCTAATGCGAAAATCGCCAAGGGCTGGTGCGAGAGCATGAACATCAGCACGGAGGCGTTTGGCAACTACCTGAAAGCCGGTATCAAGGCCGGTTCCATCCCTGACAAGCGGCTGAACGACATGACCGATGATGAGTTCAATAACGTGCTGAAATGGGTGGCCGCAAATGCAAGCTAAACTGAAGGATTTGACCATGAACCGTGACGGGTCGCAGAACGTGACCCTCACGGTATCCTCGGACTTCCGCCCGCTGTTCGACGAGCTGGCCGGGAAAGAGCTGGACGTGGAGATCAAGCAGCATAGGAAAAAGCGCAGCCTGTCCGCAAACGCCTATTGCTGGGTTCTGGTGGACAAAATCGCGGCCCGGTCTGGCGTGGATAAGACTTCCGTTTACCGGGAGACCATTCGCAACATTGGCGGGGTATCAGACATTGTGTGCTGTCAGGATCGGGCCGTGGAAGCCCTTAGAAGCGGTTGGCAAGCCCACGGTGTAGGTTGGATTACCGAGACCATGCCGAGCAAGCTGGAGGGCTGTACAAACGTGATCCTGTACTACGGCAGCAGCACATACGACACCGCGCAGATGTCACGGCTGATTGATCTGCTGGTCATTGAGGCAAAGGAACTGGGCATTGAGACCGCCACCCCGCAGGAGTTGGATCGGCTGAGAGAGGAGTGGGCGAAGCATCAGTAAAAGCATCATGCAGGATGACAAATACTGCTACATCACCGGATATACACAGGGCCTTGATCTGCACCATGTGTACGGAGGGCCGAACAGGAAAGCGTCTGACAAATACGGCTGCTGGGTATGGCTCCGGCACGACATCCACATGGATGCTCACCAGCGCAAGCCGGAAATCCTTCGGCAGTTGAAACAAGAGTGTCAGGAACGATTTGAGGAAATCTACGGGCACGACAAATTCATGGCCGTGTTCGGGAAAAACTATTTGTAAGGAGGCCAAGTAATGCAAAAGCTGTTTATCCTCGGCAACATCACAAAAGACCCGGAAAGACGGGTCACGCCCAGCGGCAAGCCGGTAACCAATTTCACGGTGGCCGTCAATGACCGCAAGGACGATACAGCAACCTTCTTCCGCTGCGCGGCATGGGACAAGGCTGCGGACACCATTGCGGAGTACGCCAGCAAGGGCACGAAGATCGCAATCTGGGGGGCGGTCAGCGCAAGGGCCTACACCGACAAGAACACGAACGAACCCAAGGCCTCGCTGGAAGTCAACGTACATCAGTTTGAGTTCTGCGGCGGCAAGCGTGGGGATGCGAACGACAAGGTTGACATCGGGCACGGTATTCAGGCGACGGTTGTAGATGATGATGAAGTGCCGTACTAATGGAGGTCAGTATGGCCAGAATGACAGGATTCATTTTCCAAGATGAATACCTTGAGCGGTTGGCGAAGCTCTCAGATCAAGAGGTAGGGCGGCTTGTACGGGCGTTGGCAACATACCACGTGACAGGAGAGGCGCAGGAACTCGCGGGACGAGAAGGCATAGCATTCGACTTTATCAAGGTTGACATCGACAGAAATGACCGCAGGTATGAAGCAAAATGCGAAACGAACCGCAGCAATCGTGCAGGAACGTCAACGATCGATAACGACCGTGAACGACCGTCAACGGACGGTAACGAAACGCCCCAAATAGAAATAAAAATAAAAGATAAAGATAAAGAATTAAAAGAGAAAGTAAAAAGAGAAAGTCGGCGCTTCACGCCGCCCACTCGCGAGGAAGTAGCAGCGTACATCGCAGAAAAGGGGTATTCCGTTGATCCTGACCGTTGGATGGCCCACTATGAAAGCAACGGCTGGAAGGTTGGGCCAAATCCTATGAAGGACTGGAAAGCCGCCGTGCGAACGTGGACGCACAACAATGTTGATAGCCGTAGACCGTCGGCGCAGGTTGCGCAATCCAATTACACTCAGCGGCAGTATGAGGAGCGCAAGCCAACAGAAACACCGGAATGGCTTGCGGAAATGCTGGCAGAGGAGGCGGCGACATGAGGCGGTTCTTCATTGTTCCCGGCGCGCCTGTTGGGAAGGCGCGCGCAAGGGTGGTCACACAGGGCGGATACACGCACAGCTATACGCCGGAAAAAACGGCCCTGTACGAGCGTCTTGTGCGTGACACGTATATTTTCTCACACCCCGGCGAGAAACCGCTCACAGGCCCCGTAGAATTGGTTCTACGCGCATTCCTGCCCGTGCCGGAGAGCTGGGCGAAATCCAAAAAGGCAAAGGCCCTCGCCGGGATCATTACCCCGACGGTCAAACCCGATGCCGACAACCTGGCCAAGTCGGTCTGTGACGCGCTCAACGGCGTGGCGTGGATGGATGACAAGCAGGTGATCAAGCTGCACGTAATCAAGGCGTACGGAGTGCCGAGGGTGGAAGTTGAAATCTGGGACTTGAATGGCGAAAGCCTACAAGAATAAAGAACACCGACCGAAGGAGGAAACATGGAAGAATTGAGAATCGACCCGGAACTTCAAGGCATGCTACCACCGCTGACTGACGAGGAGTTTTCCTTGTTGCGCGACAACATTCTGCGTGACGGGAAAGTCATTAAACCGTTGATTGTCTGGGATGGGATGATCCTTGATGGGCATCACCGCTACAAGATCATTCAGGATTACCCGGAAATTCCATACACGGTAGAAAACATGGAATTTCCAGATAAGTGGGCAGCGATTGACTGGATGATTGATCACCAGCGAGGGCAACGGAACATGACTGAGGCGCAAAAAGCATATGCTTTGGGGAAACAATACGAAGCGCGCAAACATACACACGGAGGCAACAGACGGTCAAGCGACTTTTCAAGTGACCAGAGCGGGCACTTGAAAAAAATGCGTATTCGGGAGCAGCTTGCGAAAGAGCAAAAGGTTGGCTCTGGAACGGTTATGAGGGCGCAAGAGTTTGCCCACGGCATTGATACAATCCGCGAAACCAGCCCGGAGACGGCGGACGCGATCCTGACCGGGCGGCTGACCCCGAAGAAGCAGGACGTCGCTATGGTTGGCAAGGCGAATGAGAAAGACAGGGCCGAGATGATCCGGCAAGTTGCGGAAAACAAGCGTGTAACGCCTGTAAGCGTACCCGAAAAGATTGAGGCTGAAAAACCAAAGGCAATCCAGTACGGCCCAACAAAAGAGCGCGAGACTCACAACAGAATTGTCGAGGCAATCGAAACCCTGTACGATGACAAGCCGATCAAGTTTACGATCAACGACTTGTATGACGAAATCCGCTGGAACGCTGAATCTTATATCAGGCTTCTCTCCCATACGTTGGAAGACCACGGCCAGCTTATCAAGGCTTACAAAGAAGAAGTCAAGGCATATATTGCTGAAAATGTAACGATGAAGATTAAAGAGATTGAGGAGGCACTTTAAGATGGCTAACATGACGCAGTTTGTGGTTAAGGGACACCCGTACGATTACAAGTGGCTCACGCCGGACATGATCAAGGTGGACGTGCTCTTTCAGCGGGAACTCGATGCAAGAAAGGTCAAGCGCATTGTCAACGAGTGGAATTACGACGTGTTCAATGAGCCGAAGGTGAGCCAGCGCAAGGACGGCAGCTATTACGTCTTTGACGGTCAGCACACCGTAGCGGCGCACAAAGCGCACGAGGGCGAAAGCGCCCCGTTGCTCTGCAAGGTTTATCGGGGGCTTACGTGGGAAGAAGAAAAAGACCTGTTTCTCGCCCAGAACGGCATTCACTCCGACCCGACAACGGCGCAGAAACTCCGGGCGCAGTTCAATGCAAACAACCCCACCGTGCGCGGTATGTATGACACTTGCTCCAAGATTGGGATTAAAGTCATTTTCGCCAACCACGGCGGCGGGGCGCGGTACAACTGCACGGCTGTCAGCGCGCTGTATGGAGCATATATGACACTTCCGGAAAAGGATTTTGTGCGGGCCATGTCCATTCTTGCGCGGGCGTGGGGTGGTGAATCGCTCAGCCTTTCGGCTGGTTTCATCAAGGGCATGAAAAAGATGTTCCTGCAATATTCCGACAAAATCAAGGACAGCGAAATGGTCAAGTCTTTGTCAAAGCTGGCTCCTGAATACTATGTGCGGGAGGCAAAGGAACTGGGAGGCAACCTTGAAACCAAGTACAGCACAGTCTTCCTCCGGGTTTATAACAAAAACCGCACGACGGGGAGGCTGACAGCATGAAATATTACGCAATTTACTTTAACAACGGTCAGAAAATGCACGTTCCCTCCGGCAAGCTCACGCTTGTCGGCAGGGACGTTGACCCGGAGACACTTGTAGGCGCGGTGATCGGCGGGCAGACAACGGTCTATCTGGACACCATCTGCGCGATCCGGCCCATCATGGAGGAAGACGATGAGTGAGCGCACACCGCTGTCAGGGCGGGAATATGGGGCCCTGCAATCCCTGTTCGCGGTGGTCAGCTCGTGGGAGGTCGCACTGCCGGTGCTGCTCAAGCGGGCCGCACAAGCCGGGTGCGCTGAAGAGGCCGCGCAGATGCAGACGCTCTCCGGCAAGGTGCTGGACGCGCTGCTCAAAACCGTGCCGCAGAAAAAGCTGGCGCACATCCGCGAAGAGCTGGCCCACGTCGCCGTTTATGTCAAGGTTGAGGCCCCCGGCATCAAGACCAACCACGCGCCGAATTACGCCTATCTCCCGGTCGAAACGCTCAATGAATTGCTCAACCACACGATCCGCGAGGAGTGCGTGCTGTGCGAAGCAGACCCGGACACGGCGAAGAAATGCAAGTACCGCAAGCTGATTGAGTCCGCGCTCCCGCACAGCGTCGGCACAGATCACGGCAACCATTGTATGTACTCGGACATGATAATTGGGCTGGGGGTGGAAGAATGATTGTAACGCCTGACAGCCCGGCAGAATTGGGCGATTTCCTGCGCAAGCGCCGGGAGGCTTTGGGGCTGACGCTGAGAGAAACGGCGGACAAAAGCGCCCTGACCCTCACCTGCGTCTGGAAGATCGAGCACGGAGCCGCGCTGCCGCAGTTGCTGACGCTGACCATGTTGTGCAAAACGCTGGGTCTGAGCGTCGAGGTGAAAGCATGAGGCCGCCGTGCAAGGACTGCCCCGACCGCACAGCCGATCCGAACTGCCACGCGACCTGCAAACGCTATTGCGAGTACCGGGCGTGGAAGGATGAGCGCAACGCGGAGAAATACGCCGAATGCGGCTCAGTCTGGGCGAGCGAGACGAAGCAGAAATCAGCGCGGAAGGCGCTGAACCGGTACAAAAGGGAGCATTAAAGGAGGCCGCAAACAAATGGGCAGCCTGAACGGCAGGAAGATTGAGGCGATGTACCGCAAGCTTGGCCCCGGCCCGGAAGGCAAGACCTGCGGGGAGTGCGCGAACTGCCTCCGGGTCACGCCGACCGACAGACACTACAACAAGTGCCGTCTCTACGGAGATACCGCCGGGGAGAGCACAGACTGGCGGCAGAAGTGGCCAGCCTGCGGAATGTTCGACCGGGAGAGCGGGGAGATCCCCGTGATTGAGCAGTTGAAGCACGCGCCCCGCGCCGTCATGCGGACGGAGTGCGAGGGGCAGATGAAATTGGAGGTGTGACAATGAAGAAGCGCGTGGAGGACATCCGGGCGATCCGGGACATGCTGAACATCAATTACGCGGGCGGCGGCAAAGCCTCGTTTGTGGTGCTGGCCGAAGAAGAGGATGACCACATCAACATCTCGCAAACCTACGGCGGCACCAGCGGCGTGCTGCTGTCCGCCGTCGCCGAAACACTGGGCGAGGCCATCGCCGTGATCGCAAACGCCAGCACAGCCGAAACCCTTGACGGCATCCTGATGGACTTCAAGCGAAACCTCAGCAAAGCCGCGCACGCCAAGTGGGAAAAGCAGACCGGGAAGAAGTCCATCATGGCGGTACTGGATTGAATCTATGGCTAACAGGGCACCGAGGCGCGAAGCGATAGGGTGCTGCCCATCCGGGCGGGCGGGACGAGTCCCATTGTACAGCGCATGGCGGGGGCGCTGATACGTTCAACGCAGGAGGAACAGACGGAATGACAGACGACAGAATTACCGACATCCGGGCCATCCGGCAGCAGATCAAGGGCCGCTACGACGGCGGCGGCAGAGCGGCGTTCGTAGTGCTGTGCGACACCGAGCCCGACGGCTCGGTGATGATATCCAGCGCGTACTCCGGAACGGGCAGCGTGCTGATGACCGGCGCGGTGCAGGTACTTGGCGAGGCGCTGGCGGCGATTGCGGAGGCTGACCCGGATTGCGGCAGCGTGGACGACCTGCTCCGGGAAGTCAAGAGAGAACTGACCCGCGTTGTGCGGGAGGAGTACCGAGCGCGGAGGAACCGGCCCGAAGTGAAGATGACGGAGGTCGCGGAATGAGGCCGATTGACGGTGACGCGCTGAAAATTGCGCTGGATACATTTGCTACGATTACTGGCTTTCGCGGGCTGTATGATCGTGGTCAGGTCATGGAGTGTATTGATGCCGCCCCGACCGTAGCAACGGACACAAATGTCCTTGGCAAATGGATCAGCGTCAAGGACAGACTGCCGGAAGAGAAGAAGTCCATGTTTGCAAAATCCCATGCTACAGAGAAGTGGAGCCGTGCAATGTGGCAAAAAGAATCGGAGACAGTCCTTGTTGGTGTTGCATTCCCGGATGGAGGACAAAAGGTGACGGTCGGAAGATTGCACGACGGCAAGTGGAGCACAACTGTTTCGCAAGTAATTCCTCACACCGTAACCCATTGGATGCCGATGCCGCCCGATCCGCCGAAGGAGGAAACGCCATGACAATCGACTGCATTATCTGGGCCATGACTGGCGTCTACGTGGGCGTGATCATTGGAATGTTTCTGATGCTGTGCAGGATCGGGCGGGACCTTGACAGTATGTACGACACAGCCTTCGACAGCGGCGTGGCATACGAGAAGGAAACACAGAAAATCGCGGAGCTGATCAGGGAGAATGAACCGGGGGCGATAAAGGATGCCGATGTACGCAATGACCGTATCCAGCGAGCAGGCGCGGGCGATTGACAAGGCGGTTGAACTTCTCCTGCGACTGAAAATCGGGCAGTTTGATGTCCTGCCGCAGAACCTGATGGTGCTCGAATCAGAGGGCTACTGCGAGCACCGGGACGCGGCGAAACCGTATCTCGACAAGCTGGAGCAGGTGTTCTCGACATACTATCACAAAGACGACGAGTGGCACAGGCTGTACGACCTGCATCAGGTGATCCGAAAGGCGATCCACGACGCGGAGCACCCGGGAACCGTTGGCGTGGACAGTTATCCGGTGGTGAACACTTGCGGGGAGAAAATGGCGAGGATGGAGGTAGCGGAATGACAGCATTGCCGATCTGGGTGATCAAAAACAGCGAGGGGTATTTCTCCGGGTTTGCCGCAGGGGGCGAGATCAGCACGGTGGTAAAAACAAACTACGCGATGACGTTCCTCAGTTTCGGAACGGCGCAGAAGTACGCCCGCGCGCTGGAGGAAATCACCGGGGAGCGATGGGAGGTGTGCGCAGGTGAAGGTTGAGATCGTAGGCTGGCCGGATGAATCAGACCTGTTGTGGTGCAAACAGTGTGCATTGGGCACAATGGGCCGGGACACCGACACACCGCCGACGCGGGAGTGGCTGCACAAGATTCTGGAAGCGCGGCACAGCCCGATCCGGGAGTTGGCTTTCCGG
>ODAI012795654.1_pt1 | contig 17294 bp, 17 predicted proteins | sample 1539321 | NCBI WGS metagenome assembly ODAI01 (sample SAMN02144231, study PRJEB22623) | gut metagenome | biome: sheep rumen | host: Ovis aries | place: New Zealand | reverse complement strand
GCGGCGCGGGAGATGCTGCGTCATGCCTTTGAAGACCTGCAGATGACAAAGGTCTGGTGCGGTTTTTATGCAGGCAATGAAAAGTCGAAGCGCGTCCAGGAAAAGGTGGGCTTTCGCTATCAGTGGAAGTCTGAAAATGTGGACGTTCCGCTGATGGGGGAAAAACGAACGGGTCATGTCAGTTCCATCACGAAGGATCAGTGGGAATGGGACAGAATGGTGGCGGCCGCCAGAGCCGTGCAGAATGGCCGGAAAATCTCGGATTATGTTGAGGCCGGCGGCGTCGCGGCGGCCATTCTGTCCGCCTCCGGCCGGATCTATACGGGCGTATGCGGGGATACCTGTTCCACCCTTGGCATCTGCGCGGAGCGAAATGCCATTTTCAATATGCTGACCAATGGCGAGCAGGAGATCCGGAAAGTGGTGGCCATCATGTCGAACGGAAAAAGCGGCGCTCCCTGCGGGGCCTGCCGCGAGCTGATGGTCCAGCTGATGCCGAAAACCTATAAACAGGTGGAGATCCTGATGGACCATGAGAGCGAAAGAGTGATGACACTGGGCCAGCTGACCCCTGAATGGTGGATTTGAGACACCGAAAAGCCGCTGACGGCATAAAAGAAAGGATGAAGGAAAATGAGGTACGAACAGGAGATCCTTGAAAAGATCATGTATTATGATCCTACCGGGACGATGTCCATCTTTCCGCTTTACATTTACAAGACCCGCGAGAAAGTCAACAGACAAGCACTGGAGACAGCTGTCGGTTATGCCATTGAGTGTCATCCGCTTTTTGGATGCAGACTGGCAGAGGATGAAAAGGGATCTTATCTGGAAACGAATCCGGAAAAACCGGTGATTCCGGACCTGAGTCCTGACAGGGAATATTTCTATGGGAATGAATCCAATCACTGCTATCCCTGGGTCATCGGGATTCGTGACAGGGAAATCATTTATACCTGCTTTCATGGCTTTGCAGATGGCATTGGTTCAACCATATTCATGAGGACGGTTTTGTACTATTATTTCAGGGAACAGGGAATCGACTGTGCGCCTGGAAAAGCGGTCACCCTGGACCAGATCACGCCGGAATACCTTGAAAAGGACACGGAACTGAGCGTCAAAAAGAACGGAACAAAGGATGTGCCCAGTCTCTATGAGGCCAGGAAGCAGAATCCGACGGTTTTCCCGGATGAACTGCTTGAAGAGGAAAGTGATCATGCCGATGTTCACAACCTGGCCATCAGCCTGGCGGATATCCGCAAAAAGAGCGCGGAGTACGAGGTTTCTCAGTTTGCGGTTATGACAACCTATATCGCACAGGCGGTTTGTTCGGTTCTTCCGGGAACGGACAACGTCGTTGTGATGAATATCGTGACCGATATGAGAGGATTGCTGAACAGCGCAACGACACACAACTGTGTGATGGTCGTTCCGGTGACGTTTGCACAAAAGGATCTCCAGAATAAATCAGATGAGCTCCTCTGCACCATGTTCCGTTCCCGGCTTGATCTGGGCTTTAATGAGGATGAGGTCTTGCATAACTGTTTCAATTCTGTCCAGATGGAACAGCGCTTTGGCGGGAATAAGAGATTTCTGGCGGGTGCTGCTGCACACATTGCGCAAAAGGCCGGATTTGAAAGCCCGGTTGCATCAGTCGGGTATACACATCTTACGCATACCGGTTTTTCGGATGATCTGTTCAGGCTGCTGGAGGATGTCTATATCAGCTATTCGGGATTTAAAGCGCAGGGCAAACTGGCAATTCCTGCCATGGCTGCGGTTTCAACCGACAAGGTCATTAATCTGATGTTGGTTGACGGAACGAAGAATGAGCTGATTCTGAATGCGATTAAAAAGAAACTGACGGAAGCGCAGATATCCTTTGAGGCCAGAAAACTCGATCGGTATAAGGGAATTGTTTATAAACGGTAAGGGGCATTGGTCAGGGAACTACCAAAGTCTTAAATGAAAAGCCGCCGGATACAGGGATCAGACCCTTTATCCGGCGGCTTTTGTGCTGCAAAAAAACAGATGGAAATTCCGAAGAAACCGACACCCTGTTCATTTGATTGGGGTGTGAGGGAAAGCGGGAATCGGGCAGGCGTGTCAGAGGGAGGTCTTTGGTGACACAGGATGCTGTTTCTGCGTCCAGACGATGAGGGTGCCTGCTGCACCACAGATGACAGCGGTGACAAGCATGCCGTTGACACCGGTACGGTCAATCAGCCATCCGCCGATCAGTGATCCGAAGATGGTGGCGGCGGTATGGGACATGGTCATGTAAGCCTGACCCTTGATGCGGTCCTGCTCCTGCATGATTTCATTGACGTAGTAGACGGAGGAGACGGTGAGCAGGCCCCAGCCCATGGGCTGCAGGAGCTGAACCAGGTACAGTGCGGGAATGGAGGCGGCCAGCAGGGTTCCCAGGGCTTTCAGCGCAAAAAACGCACCGGAGAGCCGGAACCAGAAGCCGCTTTCCTTCTTTTTGAGCATGACGGGAAAGAGAAACATGGTGATCATTTCAAGGAGGCCGGCCAGGGCCATCACGATGCCCATGTGTTCACTGGTTCCGCCTCTGGAAACGACAATCTGGTAGATGTAGTTGTTGATCAGCACGTGGCTGACATAGATCAGAACACAGCCGCCGAGCATGATGGAAAATACCGGATAGCGGCGAATGAAAGCGGAAAAGCTGCCGGAATCATTCTTTTGTTCGTTGCCGCTCCGAACCTTGTGAAATGAATAAACACTGACGGAAAGGAGAAAACAGAGACAGAAGAGGGCTAATGCCAGCGGGTGAACCTGTGCGCCCTTCCGCGCTAAAAGCTGCCCGACGGAAAAGGACATGAGGGCATAGCCGATGGACCCGAATGCACGGGCGATGCCGAAGTTCAGGGGAATTCCGGCGTTGATGCTCTCCGTGCCCAGCGCATTGACCAGGGGGAGACTCAGCTGGACAAGCAGGATGACAAGCCCCAGCAGAATGCCGCAGAGAAGACCGTTTTTCCCGGTGAACAGGATAAGCAGTCCGGTTGCCATGAGCATGAGAGCGGACATCAGGATCAGGAGAATCCGCACAGAGGGGCTCTCTTTTCGGTCGGCATAGGCGGCAAGTGAGGGCTGGAGCAGAACGGACAGCGTACAGGCGGCGGCGCTGACCACCCCGATATGGGTGTTGGTCAGGCCGCAGACCAGCAGATAGGGACTGGCATAGGCCAGGGCGGCGCCGTAGATAAACCAGAAAGTAAACTGTACGGCCGCATAGGAAAGTGTCCATTTTACAGAAGCTTTATTCATTGGATGACCTCCGGGATCAGGCGGAATATCCGGAACAGATGCAGGCACTGTTCCGTCGGGTTTTTAAACAATCCGCCGGAAACAAAGCGTTTGTCCGGCAGTGGGAACAGCGCATAATCCTGCGCCTCCGGAACGGATTTGTCAAGTGCTTTTTCCGCGGGAAAGGCGTTGACAGACTGCGCGTTTCCATGTTCCCGGCACCCCGGTTTTCGCGCCGGAACCTCCGGATCAGCGGAGGACTGCTTGAAATGCCGCTCACGGAACACAGATGCCGCCGGATGCGGTGATGGAGTGACAATTCGTGTACTGGATCATTGAATTTGGACAGATTTTATAAAATCGGGATAGAAATCTTGACTCTTTTTCGTTTCTCCGATAAAATGAATTTACGGACTTGATAACGATAAAAGAGGTGATTTGCTTGACAATCGCAGATATGGTGCGGATTCTCAATGCAAAAGTACTCATTGGTGCGGACAAGCTGGACACGCCGGTTTATACGGCCTGCTGTTCTGACCTGATGAGCGATGTACTTGCATTCGTCGATGAGAAAACGGTACTGATCACAGGGCTCACGAATCCGCATGTCATCCGGACAAGTGAGATGCTGGACCTTAAGTGCCTCGTCTTTGCACGGGGAAAGATCCCGGCGGCGGATATCCTGGAGAGCGCAGATGAACAGGGGCTGGTTGTCATTGCAACCAAGCTGACGGCATTCTCTGCCTGCGGCGTTCTCTATGAAAACGGACTTCGGGGCGTACCGGTTCCGGTTGAATGGGATTCAAAGGAGGGGGACTGATGGAACCCCTGTTTAAAACGGTCTATCAGGTTGCGCAGGCCGACTACACCAGTGCCGGCCGTGCCTCTGCGGATATTAAACGGAAACTGAAGCAGCTTGGGGTCGGCGGAGATGTTCTGCGGCGGGTGGCGGTCGCCTCCTATGAAGTGGAACTCAATCTGGTGATCCATTCCCTGGGCGGGGAACTCGAGCTCAATGTTTTTCCGGATGCCGTTCAGCTGGTTTCGGCCGATGTCGGACCGGGAATTCCCGATCTGACGATGGCCATGAAGGAAGGGTATTCAACGGCAAATGATGAGGCACGCTCTCTGGGGTTTGGCGCCGGAATGGGCCTGCCGAATATGAAGCGGAACGCAGATGAATTTAACATCGAAAGCACAGTCGGGGTCGGCACGACCATTACCATGCGTTTTCATCTGTCGTGATTTCCGCGTAAAGCGAACAGTGAGGTGAGTATCTTGGAGGAGAGACCCTATCACTCTGTACGCCTTGCGAAACAGCTGTGCAAAGGCTGCACGAACTGTCTCAAGCACTGTCCAACGGAGGCGATTCGTGTGCGTGGCGGGAGAGCACACATCCTTGACTCGCTCTGCATTGACTGCGGGGAATGTATTCGTGTATGTGATTACCATGCCAAGGTAGCGGTGACAGATCCGCTGAGCATGATAAAGGATTACAAGTATTCCATTGCACTGCCTGCGCCATCCCTGTATGGACAGTTCAGGGGTCTTCAGAAGCCTGAATATGTGGTGGAAGCATTACGGTGCATCGGTTTCAGCGATGTATTTGAAGTGGCCCGCGGTGCGGATGTGGTTACCCGGGCCATCCGGGAAAAGCTGAAGCAGCCCGGATTGCCAAAGCCCCTGATTTCCTCGGCCTGTCCGGCAGTGGTCAGACTCATTCAGGTCCGGTTTCCGGAGCTGATTGAAAATATTGTGGATATCCGGCAGCCGATGGAGGTGGCGGCCACCATTGCCCGGGCAGAATTCTGCAAGGCGAACGGCTGCAGGCCGGGGGAGGGTGGCTGCTTTTTCATAACCCCCTGTCCGGCAAAAATGACCGTGATTCGGCGTCCCATCGGGCAGAAGAAATCGGAAGTGGACGGTGCGATTTCCATTATGGAAATCTATGGCCTGCTGCTGCCCTATGTGGAAAAGATGATGAAGGATCCGAATTTCCGGCCTTCCACCAAATATGGGGTTGCCTGGTCCACCTCAGACGGGGAGGCCAATGCGGTTTGTCCCGGGAACAGCCTGTCTGTTGATGGAATTGACAATGTCATCCGTGTTCTTGAAGAGGTGGAGAACAACAAGCTGATGGATCTCACCTACTTTGAGGGAAATGCCTGTATGGGCGGCTGCGTGGGCGGCCCGCTGACCTTTGAGAACAACTATGTGGCAAAAAACACGATCCGGCAGATGGTCAAGCAGATGCCGGAGGTTCATCCGGATCAGGATGTTCCTACTTCAGTTCTCAACAAGTATCCCACCAGGAATGATGAGGAGATTGAGGCCAAAGATGCCATCCGTCTGGATGACAATATGCAGGAAGCCATGCGCAAGATGGTCCGCATGAATGAGATCATTGAGCGGCTGCCGGGGTATGACTGCGGTTCCTGCGGTTCACCGACCTGCCGGTCTTTCGCCGAGGACATTGTGAGGGGATACTGCCATGAAATGGACTGCATCCATATCATGAAAGAAAAACTCAAGGTCATGGCTCAGGAAATGGTGGAACTGGCGCAGACCAAGCGGGAATAACGGGGAAACCGGAATGGTTCATATCTGTCCCGGATCCGGGGCAGTGACCTGTACCCGCAGCGGACAGATGCAGAAATACAGATGCCGCGCAAAAAGCGGGTGCCGGAGCGTGGGTCAAGTGCGGACCGGCCCGGCGGCAAAATGGAAACCTTTCGGATGAGAGGATTCATGTCATAACAGAGAAGGAGAGTGGATGCAATGCTTGTAACTGAACTGATGGCGCTGGTTGAGGCGAAAAACCTGACACCGGCTGTTTCGACTGAACGCGACGTAACCTGCGGTTATGTCTGCGACCTGCTCAGCTGGGTCATGTCACACGGAGATTCCGGAATGGCATGGGTGACTGTCCAGACACATATGAACGTGGTGGCAGTGGCTGTTCTCTCCGAGATGGCATGCATTATCCTGCCGGAAAATATCGACATGGAAGAGGAAAGCCTGAAAAAGGCAGTGGATGAGGAAATGGTTGTTCTCTCATCTCCGCTGAGCGCCTATGAAATCTGCGGCCGGATGGCGGCAAAAGGGATTCCGGCCCACAGCTGAGTATGGCAAAGCTTTATTCGGATCTTCATATTCATTCCTGTCTCTCACCCTGTGGCAGCGATGATATGACACCGGCCAATATCTGCGGGATGGCAGTGGTTAAGGGATTGCAGATGATTGCGGTGACCGATCACAATACGGCAGGAAATCTGCCGACGGTCAGCAAAATCTGCGAGGCATATGGTCTCCTGTTGATTCCGGGAATGGAAATTACGACAAAAGAAGAGGTGCATCTGCTGGGGTATTTTCCCTCAGTGGAGGCGGCACTGGAGTTTTCAGCTTTTCTGAAGCCGCATATGCCCAGGCAGAAGAATAAGCCGAAGCTCTTTGGAAATCAGCTGATCATGGACGAGGATGATCAGGTGATCGGGGAGGAGGACACGCTCCTGATCGGTGCATCGGATCTGCGGCTGTCGGAACTGACGGTGCGTATCCGCGAGATGGGAGGCGTTCCTGTTCCGGCACATATTAACCGGGGATCAAACGGCCTTCTGGTGAACCTTGGCATGATGCCGGAGGATCTGGGGTTTACGGCCGTCGAAGTCTGGCGGGCACTGCCCTGTCCTCATTCCCCGCAGGTGGGAAAAGTGATCCTTCATTCCTCGGATGCGCATTATCTGGGGGATATCCTGGAACCCGAGATTACGGTCGAGCTTCCTGAACCGACGCCTGCTGCATTTCTGGATGTTCTGCGTGCAGGCGCAAAAACGGCATAAACAGGTCCGGGCCAGGCCCGGACCTGTTTCGCATGACCGGCGCGGAGGAAGCGGCAGGGCCGGAGTTGGGCAAGGAGGATTGAACTGACACGTTTTTTGCCAGTATTTTTACAATGAGATTGTTAAAATATATACAATAGCTTTTTTTTATGATATAATCGCGAATGGCTTGATAGCACCAAGCGGTTTATTTTGTAAGGAGGTTAGAAAAATCTCATGGATCAGTCCAAAGAAAAATTCGCTCAACTGCAGGAGCTCATTGATTCACATCGGAATCAGCCCGGAGCTCTCATGCCGGTTTTACAGGGCGCACAGGGAATTTTTGGATGTGTATCAGAGGATGTGCAGAAATTCATCGCAGAAGGCCTCGGCGTTACGCTGAGTGAGGTCTATGGTGTGGCTACCTTCTATGCACAGTTCTCTCTGCATCCGAAGGGAGAATATCTGATCAGCGTCTGTCTTGGAACGGCCTGCTATGTCAAGGGCAGCCAGTCAGTCCTGGATAAGCTCTCTGAGGTTCTTGAAATCCCTGTCGGCGGAACAACACCGGATGGCCGCTTTACCCTTGAGGCAACCCGTTGTCTGGGCGCCTGCGGTCTTGCCCCCGTTATGATGATTAACGGTGAGGTATATGGCCGCCTGACTCCTGATGCGGTGCCTGGCATTATTGCAAAATACAAGGCTAAAGACTGAGGACAGGAAATGAAGGAGATTTCTTTACACTTACTGGACATTGTGCAGAACAGTGTCAAGGCAGGCGCAGCTCATGTGGATATCCGTTTTCATCTCGGGGCGGATGGGATTCTTGAGATGGGGGTAAAGGATGACGGATGCGGCATGTCACCGGATTTTCTGGCGCGTGTCAGGAGTCCCTTTACCACGACGCGGACAACACGGAAGGTAGGCCTTGGAATTCCTCTGCTGATGCAGAATGCCATGCAGTCCGGCGGACGGGTGGACATTGAAAGCGAGGAAGGGGTAGGAACGGAGATTGTTGCCTACTTTGTGACCGGTTCTATTGACTGCCTGCCGCTGGGAGATCTGCCGTCGACCATGGCGTCCATTATCATGGGAAGCCCGGATAATCCCGAGTTTTCGCTCAGGTGCTCTTCTCCGGGCGGTGAGATGTCCTTTTCGACCGAAGAAATCCGGCCGCTGCTGGAGGGCGTTTCACTGGCGGAACCCAGTGTGGTACAGTGGATCAGAGAATCTCTTGATGAAGAAATTCAACCGATTTTGGGAGGAATCATGAAATGAAATCATTAGCAGAACTTGAAGCGATTCGTAAGGCAACACTTTCCCGCATCAATCTGCGCAAAGAGGAAAAGGGCGAGACGACCCGCGTGGTCATCGGAATGGCAACCTGCGGCATCGCAGCCGGTGCCCGTCCTGTCATGCTGGCATTTATGGATGAGATTGAGAAGCGGAAGCTGAATCACGTGACGGTTTCCCAGACCGGCTGCATTGGCATGTGCCGTCTTGAGCCCATGGTGGATGTCATCCTGCCCGGCAAGGAAAAGGTTACCTACGTTCATGTGAAGCCGGAAATGGTTCCGCGTATTGTGGCGGAGCATGTGGTCAATGGCCGTCCGGTAGAGGAATATACCATCGGCGCAGCCGAGAAGAACTAACTGGAGGATGAAGTCATGGAAATATATCGCGCACATGTGCTGGTCTGCGGCGGTACCGGCTGTTCATCCTCTGGTTCCGCAACGCTGATTGAGCGTTTTAATGAGAAAATTGCTGAGAACGGTCTTGAGAAGGAAGTCAAGGTCATTCGTACCGGCTGCTTTGGACTGTGCGAGGCCGGCCCTGTTGTTATCGTCTATCCGGACGGCACCTTCTACAGCCGTGTCAAACCGGAAAATGTGGATGAGATTGTCACCGAGCACCTGCTCAAGGGCCGCAAGGTAGAGCATCTGGTCTACACCGATCATGCCACGCATGAGCAGGATGCGAACAAGGCACTTGAGGACATCACGTTCTACAAGCATCAGAAGCGCATCGCCCTGCGGAACTGCGGCGTCATCGATCCGGAAAATATCGATGAGTATCTGGCCATGGATGGCTATAAGGCCCTTGAGAAGGCCCTCACCAAGATGACCCGTGAGGAGGTTATTGATGAGATCCTCAAGTCCGGACTGCGCGGCCGCGGCGGCGGCGGATTCCCGACCGGTCTCAAGTGGAAATTCACCTACAACAGCGTATCGGATCAGAAGTATGTGGCCTGTAACGCGGACGAGGGCGACCCGGGCGCGTTCATGGACCGTTCCATCCTTGAGGGCGATCCGCATGCCATCATCGAGGCCATGGCTATTGCCGGCTATGCCATCGGTGCCAGCGAGGGCTATATCTATGTCCGTGCAGAGTACCCGATTGCCGTTAAGCGTCTGACGGTTGCCATTGAGCAGGCCCGTGAATACGGCCTCCTGGGCGATAACATCTTCGGCACGGATTTCAGCTTCAATCTGTTCATCCGTCTCGGCGCCGGCGCATTCGTCTGCGGCGAGGAAACCGCTCTGATGCACTCCATCGAGGGCAAGCGCGGTGAGCCGACGACCCGTCCGCCGTTCCCGGCTGTCAAGGGTCTGTTTGCAAAGCCGACCATGCTCAACAACGTTGAGACCTACGCGAACGTTGCCCAGATCATCCTCCACGGTGCGGACTGGTACAACTCCATGGGCACAGAGAAGTCCAAGGGTACCAAGGTCTTCGCTCTGGGCGGCAAGATCAACAACACCGGTCTGGTTGAGGTCCCCATGGGAACCACTCTCCGGACGATCATCTATGACATCGGCGGCGGCTGCCCGAACGGAAAGAAGTTCAAGGCTGTCCAGACCGGTGGTCCTTCCGGCGGCTGTCTGCCTGAATCCCTGCTGGATACGCCGGTTGACTATGACAACCTGATTGCGGCCGGCGCCATGATGGGCTCCGGCAGAATGATTGTCATGGACGAGGACAACTGTATGGTGGATATCGCCCGCTTCTATCTGGACTTCATCGTGGATGAGTCCTGCGGCAAGTGCACACCGTGCCGTGTCGGTACCAAGCGGATGCTTGAGATCCTCAACCGCATCGTCAACGGCAAGGGCAAGGAAGGCGATATTGAGAAGCTCGAAGAGCTCGCCAAGACCATTAAGTCGACCGCACTTTGCGGACTTGGCCAGACTGCGCCTAACCCGGTTCTCTCCACCCTCCACTTCTTCCGCGACGAGTATGAGGCCCACATCAAGGAAAAACGCTGCCCGGCACATCACTGCAAGGCGCTCCTGCAGTATGTCATTACGGACAAGTGCCGCGGCTGTACGGCCTGCGCACGTGTCTGCCCGGCACAGGCGATTTCCGGCGAGGTCAAGAAGCAGCATGTAATTGATCCCGATAAGTGCCTGAAGTGCGGTGCATGTATGGAGAAGTGCCGTTTCGGTGCCATCACCAAGATGTAAGCGGAGGATATGACAATGGAGAAAATGATTAGTCTTACAATTGATGGTGTACAGGTGCAGGTGCCTAATGGTACGACGGTACTTGAGGCGGCCAGACAAGCTGGCATCCATATTCCTACCCTGTGCTTCCTGAAGGGAATTAACGAGATCGGCGCCTGCCGTATGTGCGTTGTCGATTCCGGAGCCCGTGCCCTGCAGGCTGCCTGCGTTCTGCCGGCATCCGACGGCATGGTCGTCAAGACCAATACCCCGGCAATCAAGGAATACCGCAAGAATATCCTTGAACTGACCCTTTCCACCCATGAAAAGAAGTGCCTCTCCTGTATCCGCAGCCAGAACTGCGAACTGCAGAAGCTGTGCCTTGAACTGGGTGTTGAGGACGGCGATAAGTACGAGGGCGTCAAGAACAGCTATACCATTGATGATGTTTCCCCGTCTATCGTTCGTGACAACAACAAGTGCGTTCTGTGCCGCCGCTGCGTTTCGGTCTGCGCAAATGTGCAGAATGTCGGCGTCATCGGCCCGGTTAACCGCGGCTTTAAGACGGCCATCGAGTCTCCGTGGGGACTCAAGCTGGCTCAGATGAGCTGCATTAACTGCGGACAGTGCATCGTCAACTGCCCGGTCGGCGCGCTGTATGAGAAGGATGACACCCGTGAGGTGTGGGATCTCCTGGCCGATCCGGACAAGCACGTGGTGATCCAGCCCGCTCCGGCCGTTCGCGCGGCTCTGGGCGAGGAGTTTGGCTATCCCATGGGCACCTCCGTCACCGGCAAGATGGTCACGGCCATGAAGCGTCTGGGCTTCGATCGTGTATTTGATACCGATTTCGGCGCGGATCTGACGATCATGGAAGAGGCGAACGAGCTGGTCGAGCGGATCTCCAACGGCGGAAAGCTGCCGATGATCACCTCCTGCTCACCGGGATGGATCAAGTTTGCCGAGACCTACTATCCGGACTTCCTGGACAACCTCTCCAGCTGCAAGTCTCCGCATGAAATGACCGGCGCCATGATCAAGACCTATTATGCGAAGAAGGCGGGCATCGATCCCTCCAAGATCGCCGTGGTTTCCGTCATGCCCTGCACGGCCAAGAAGTTTGAGGCCAAGCGTCCTGAGCTCGGTCATGATGGCCTGGCGGATGTGGATGTGGTCATCACCACCCGTGAGCTGGCCCGCATGATCAAGGAAGCCGGCATCAACTTCTGTGCACTCCCGGATGGCGATTTTGACAGCATGATGGGTGAGTCCACCGGCGCCGGCGTCATCTTCGGTGCAACCGGCGGCGTTATGGAAGCAGCTCTGCGTACCGCCTATGAGACCATCACCGGCGAGAAGCTGAAGGATGTGGAATTCCATCAGGTCCGCGGTGTCGAGGGCATCAAGGAAGCCACGATCCAGATCGGCGGCAGCGATGTCAGCGTCGCGGTGGCCAGCGGAACGGGCAATGCCAGCAAGCTGCTTGACAGCGTCCGTGCAGGCGAGAAGAACTATGCGTTCATCGAGATCATGGCCTGCCCCGGCGGCTGCGTCAACGGCGGCGGTCAGCCCATCGTCTCCTCCACCGTCAAGATGGACTGCGACATTCGCGTTGAGCGTGCAAAGGCTCTTTATGGCGAGGACCGTTCTAAGGAACTGCGCAAGAGCCATGACAACTCCGAGATCAAGGTTCTGTATGATGAGTTCCTCGGGAAGCCCGGCAGCCATGTGGCTCACGAGCTCCTGCATACCCATTATCAGAAGCGCCCGATGTACACGGAGTAATCGAACATCAATAAAAGGATTTCCGCAGGAACTGCGGAAATCCTTTTTTGCTTTCGGTCAGAGCAGGTGATGTCGCTGTGCGCACGGCCGGGAAACGTTTCGAAGAAGGGGAAATTGTGAGTTTTTACAAAATTTCTGACATAAATTGACGCTATTCTACAAAACGAATATAATAGACGAAAGATCGGCTGCAGACAGAGAAGATCATCGGTCTGTCAGGACAGAAGAATGTTTCGGCGGCAGCCGGTGCCTTTTTCGGTCGGATGAAAAGGGTGCGGTCATTTGCAGGCATGGTCCTGTTCAATGACAGAGGATCAGATTCAGGCCTCAGGAAAAGTAACTCCGGCAAAAAACCAAAGCTGAGGCTTGTAAAGGATGGATATTGGCCTGTTTCCAGGAATTCGCTCAGGGGAAAATGCCCGGGCACCGCAGATGGAGAAAGGGGGAAAAACCATGTATCAGTTTCCGGAATGTGTGAAAAAAGCCTATGAAAACAGCCCGCTTTCATATGTTTATTATCAGGTGCTGGATGGGAAAGCGGTTCCTGTCCTTGTTTCAAACGGCTTTTGCAAGAACACGGGAATCGGCCGTGAGAAGGCAGCAGAATGGCTTGCTGCCGGGATGTTTGAGCGGATGCACCCGGATGATGTGGGCATTGTTTCGGAAATCAGCACCGGTTTTATGAATCATACCGCACCGTATGATGTGTATTTTCGCTGCCGTATCGGGGACAGGTATCAGTATTTCCATGCCTTTGGAAGCTGGCAGACCATGGAGGACGGAACGGAACTGGCCGTGATCGTGTACTGCAACATCACGGAAACCAAGGAGCGGATGCTGTCGGAGAAGGATCTGTATTACTGGCTGAGGAAAGACCGTTTTTATACGGATCCGCTGACCGAATTGCCCAATATCAACTATCTGCATGAATTTGCGAATGAACGGGTACAGGTGCTGCGGGCAGAGAACAAGACCCCCAGCGTGATCTTTTCGGATGTCTATTCCATGCAGTCATATAACAACCGGTATGGGATGAAAGCAGGCGATGTTCTGCTTTGTCTGGTGGCGGATGCGCTGAAAGAACAGTTCCCGGGGGATCTGCTGATTCGGGGCGCAAACGATCATTTTATTCTGGTCACGGGCGTTGAGGACAGAAATGAGCTGACCTCGGGAATTGAAAAGGCCAATGAACGAATCAGAAGAGAGGCGCAGGGAACGACCTCCGGGATTCGTTCCGGTATTTGTCCCGTGAACAGCCGAATGGATGTACGGGATGCGCTGGACCATGCCCGGCATGCCCTCAAGCGGATCAATGATGACATGACCCGCACTTGGGCGTTCTTTTCCCAGGAGGCGGATGATCTGTACTGGAAAAACCGGAACATCATTGAAAACTTTGACAAGGCCATCGAAAATCACTGGATAAAAGTCTATTATCAGGGAATCTCCCGGATTGAATCGCAGAAGATTTCAGCTTTCGAGGCATTGGCCAGATGGGTGGATCCCTCCCGCGGAACCATTTCACCGGCTGAATTCATTCCGGTTCTGCAGCGGTATCATCAGCTGTATAAGCTGGACCTGTACATGCTGGAGGAGGTATGCCGGGAGATTCCGATCCGAAATCAGAATCACCTTCCGCTGGTCCCGGTGTCCATCAATTTCTCCAGGCAGGATTCGGATCATATTGACATTGCGGAATCCCTTAATGAGCTGTACAACCGCTATGATCTTTCCAGATATGTCAGCAAGGATTATTTCATTGTGGAAATTACGGAGCAGGACCTGGCGCAGAGTACAGAGCGTTTTCGTGAACAGCTTCTTTCCATTCGGAAAAACGGATACCGGCTGTGGCTGGATGACTTTGGCAGCGGCTATTCCTCTCTCAATATTCTCGGACAGTATCAGTTTGATCTGATCAAGTTTGACATGGAACTGCTGCGGCATCTGGATGACTATAACGGGGCCAACCGCATTATTTTGCGCGGTTTGCTTGGCATTGCGAAGAAACTGGGCATTCATACCCTGATTGAAGGGCTTGAGGATGAGGAACAGCTGGCGTTTCTTCGGGAGATCGGCTGTGAGATGGCCCAGGGGTTCTATTTCTACCGTCCTGAACCGCTGGATGAGATCTTGTTCCGGATTGGTGGAGGTCAGCCGATACGCAGCTGTGAGACCAGGGAAGAGCGAACACAGTATGAGGCAAAGTGGTTATCATGAACAGCAAAAAAGACTGCCCGCATTGGGCAGTCTTTTTTAAGCGATAAAAGAAGTGGATGATTACCACCAGTACCGACGGAAAATTTTCAGCTTTCCATCTTCGTCCTCATAGAGGCCGGTATAGCCGGTATCGGGTTCACAGGTCCAGTTCCGGAGCAGCACGTCCTTGCTGATCTTTCCTTCTTCATACAGATAGTACAGATAGCCATTGCAGTTTTCCCATGGCTCGACTGGTTTTTTCCGGCGGTACTGACTCGGGTGATCCGCCTTATATTCGGCAAACTGTTCAGATGTCATGCCTTCAAAGAGCTTGACATACTGCTTTGGAATGTATCCTTCGCCCACGCCGGAGGATACGCGGTAACAGTCGCCTTCCTCACCCAGAATCGTTAAGGGCGCTCTTTTGACAATCTGACCCTGACTGGGATACATTTCCTCAGGGCTCTTGCGGATGTTGACTTTTGTTCCGGTGCAGCATCCGTAAATCGGATATTCCACGGCACAGGCGATGGAAGCACTGAGAAGCAGCAGGCACAAGAGCAGAAGACCGAGTAATCTTTTTTGTTTCGTCATAAGAACCTCCCCATTCTGTATTTTGGTAGTATGTCTGTGTGAAGGAATTATAACATTTTCCGTTGTGCGGAACAAGGGGGGAAACCAGAAGGGGAAGAAAATGTGCACAAGAGCAACCATGAGCAAACTGTGTGAAACAGATTCCGGATACAAGAGACGCGACGGATGGGAAAAACATAATTAGGGATATTCGGAAAATCATTATATTGCTCCATGAAAAAGAAGACAATGCAATTCGAAACGTGGTAGTATCAGGTTTAAAGAATGAGTGGATGGCTGAGCAAAAGAAGATAGGAAAGGGTGAGAAATGTGCACATCTGGCAGGAAGAGGAAAAGATGACGAGGACGGCATCGGAAGATTTTAAGAAAAATCTGGAAGGCGGCTTTCGATAGGTGGACAAGACGGAACTGCTGATTCTGCTGCTGAACCGGGAACATGAAACGACCTTCTTTCTGCGGCCCAGGCGATTCGGGAAGACGCTGACCCTGTCCATGATCCGGTACTTTGTGGAGGATACACGGGATGAGAACCTGAACGCGGAAAAACGGGAACTGTTCCGCGGACTTAAAATCATGGAGGCGGGTGAATCCTATATTCAGCAGATGACCAGTTTTCCGGTGATCTGCCTGACGCTTCAAACGGTGAAAGGCGAAGACTTTTCAGTTGCCTGTCAGATGCTGAGAAAACTGGTGTACAAGTGTTTTCAGGAAAAGAGTACCTGCTGGACAGCCCTGCTCTGGACCGTACAGACCGTTTCTTTTTTGAGCGAATCTATCTCGGTAAAGATGAAACCGGCCAGGAAATGTCGTCGGTTGATTTGACCAATTCCCTGAAACGCCTGACAGAGTTTTTACGAAAGGGTTCCGGGAAAAGGGCAGTTGTTTTAATCGATGAATATGATGTTCCCTTTGAGAACGCGTATGCAAACGGGTATTCCCGGCAGATGGCAAGTGTCATCGGGCCGATGCTGCAGAACGTTCTTAAAACCAATTCAGAGAATCTGCAGTTCGCGGTAGTGACGGGCTGCCTGCGAATTGCAAAAGAAGGCATCTATACTGGATTGAATAATCCGGATATCAATACCGTTCTTTCTGTAAGAGGAGGAGATGCCATCGGGTTTACGGAAGAGGAAACACGCAAACTGCTTGAGGACAGCGGCGCCGGCACTTTTGCCGGGCAGGTACGGGAGTGGTACAGGGGATATCAGTTCGGAAATGCGGTGATCTACAATCCCTGGTCAGTGATCAAGTTCATTGAGGATAAAAATGCAAGTCCGAATGCACCGCCGCTGGCTTATTGGGCCGGCACCAGCGGAAACGCCATCATCCGGGAACTGGCAGAGAAGGCTGACCAGAATACGAGAGACATGATTGAACAGGTGATGCAGGGGGGCGAGATTTCCTTTTCTTTTCAGGACAATATCGTGTTTGATGAGCTGTTTGAGAAGCCGGAGAATGCCTTGAATGTGCTGCTTCCCGCGGGTTATCTGACGGCCACGCATTTTGACGGGGAAACCATTCAGGCCAGAATTCCGAACAAAGAAGTACACAGGATCTATCGGGAGCAGATTCGCGACTGGTTCAGGCAGAAGGTGAAAACGTTTGATGTCCATGCACTTTATCATGCCATGGAGGAGGGAAACGTTGACCGGATGCAAGAAATCCTGAACGAGGAGTTCCTCTGCACAATAAATGATGCTGACACCGCAGAAGCGTTTTATCACGGAGTGTTGCTGATGTTGATGCAGCTGAATGGGGATTATTTTGCGAAAGCAACCGGGAAAGTGGAAACGGGCGATTTCTTGTTATGGCCCGCAGGAAAGTCAGACAGGATCTGGCGTTTATTATCGAGGTCAAAGTCTCTTCTGCGATGGAGGAAAAGATTTCAGATGCAGAGAAAGCGGCAGCACAGATTGCCGGGAAAAAGGTCTTTATGACCCTGCAGCGACTGAGATACCGGAAAATCATGACCTATGGCATCGCTTTCTGTCAGAAAACCTGTGTCATTTGTCAGGGAAAGACGGATGGAACCTAAGAGCGGACAGAAATCCGGCCGTCTCTGTTCTGATCAGATGAATATCATCCGGCAGATCAGGAACCAAATAAAAACCAGGCCAAAGTGCCTGGTTTTTGCATGGGGCGGAGAAAACAGATGCATCGGAAGCGTTCATGAAAGCGTCTT
>ODAI012149923.1_pt1 | contig 17296 bp, 14 predicted proteins | sample 1539321 | NCBI WGS metagenome assembly ODAI01 (sample SAMN02144231, study PRJEB22623) | gut metagenome | biome: sheep rumen | host: Ovis aries | place: New Zealand | reverse complement strand
TTTACAGCAAACCAAGGAGACATTATAATATGTTATACTGATGGTTTGGTAGAAGCTCTCAATGCACAGGGGCAGCAATATTCCCTTGCGAGCTTGTCCAATATCATAAAAGCGAATGCTAAACTGCCAGGTAAAGATATTGCGAACTTGGTAAAAACAGATATCAAGAAGTTTATTGGAAACGAAACGCTGCGCGATGACCAGGCACTTCTTGTAATTAAAATTCAGTAACTAAAGGAGTTAAACTTTATGGAACTGAAAATTAGAAAAAATGGAGAAGTTTACATCATAGATGTAAACGGCGAAATGGATCTTTACAACTCCTATAAATTAAAGGAACTCGTCATGAAAATGCTTGAGAAGAATGTAAAGAGCTTCATTATCAACCTTGAGCAGGTTGACTACATCGACTCGTCTGGAATCGGTGCACTCATCTATATCTGCTCTACTATCAAAAAAATGAATCTCAAACTCGCAATTTCAAACATTCATGGCTCTGTAAAGAAAGTCATTGAACTTACAAAACTCATGGGCTACTTCCCCATCGCAAACAGCGTTGAAGAAGCACTTCTCATGGTTAATGAGTAAGTCCAGAGTTTCAAAAAAATCATAGGAGACGAAAACATTATGGAACAGATTAAAGAACTTCGTTCAGACGACAACGATCCATTGTTCGACACAACAAATATGCTCTACAAGGAATTTCCTTCAGATTTCCGTCAGATTCGCTATTTTACGCTTCTCATTGTTCAGTCAGCGCCTCTTGAAATCAAAGAAATCAACCTTCTTGAGCAGCAGATTTCCGAAGTTATCAAAAATGCCGTTAAACACGGTAACAACTGCGATATCAACAAAAAGGTCAAGGTTTGGTATTCATTCAGCCCTTCTCATGCTCACATTATCGTACAGGACGAAGGTGAAGGTTTCAAAGACCTTGAAAAATGGAATGAATTCAACCGCAAGCGATTGCAGGCCCTCCACGACTCAAACTTTGAGGAATTGGCAAACTATGTCTCATTCCGCACCAAAAAGTCAGACGATCAGGACGGCGGTAACGCCCTCTTTGCAGCTCTCGAATATTGGGACGGCGGCTATGTCTACAACGGAAAAAGAAACGGCGTTGCAATGCTCAAGAAGTTCCAGAAAAAACATCTTGGCGTAGCGGTCGAAGACTAATTCGAACAGAAAATTACATCCTGTAATTTTCTGATTCGTACGAGAATTTTCTTACGAAAATTCTCTCTGTCATTAGCCCTGCATCCAAACAAGCACAAAAACGAAAGTGCTTGATGCAGGGCAATTTATTTTTAAAACGCGTTTTTTTATTTTACTACGCTTTTCAGAACTTCAAGGGTTTCTTGAGCAGTGTTTTCCCAGTTGAATTTTTTGGCCCAATCAATCCCCTCTTTTATCATCTTTTTTCGTGAAGTGTTGTCCGTGGCGATTTTTTCGATTGCGGCAGCCATTTCATCAATATTTGTGCTGTCAAAGAGAATAGCTTTTTCTCCAGCAATTTCCTGCAAAGCACCAGCCTTGGAACAAGCTACAGGAATTCCAGTTGCCATAGCCTCAAGAATCGGAAGACCTACTCCCTCAATCTCCGATGGAAAAAGGCATCCCTCGCATCCAGCATAGAGGGCTGGAAAACTCTCATGGGGGAAATATCCTGTAATAAAAATATCCGAAGCATAAGGTGAAATTAAAGCAGTCTTTTTAACCAAGTCCGCACACTCCCCCTCACTTCCTGCAAGAACAAGGCGGTGAGGCAAGCCAGTCTTTTTTTTGAAAATCTCAAATGCTTTTATAAGTTCAACATGCCGCTTTGATGATGATGACATTTTTGATGCATAAAGAAAATATGGGCGACGAATAGCAAAAGGTTTAATCATTTCGGATTCAGAAGTGATAAATTCACGCTGATAGAAGAGCGAATGGTTGATTCCGTTGTGTACGACTGTAATTTTTTCTTGATTTACACCAAGTCTCTTTAAGTCTTTTTTTATGAAGTTACTCGGCGCAATAATTTTATTTACCCGCTTGAGACTATGCTTGATTCTCATGCGTTCTGCAAAAGTTTTTGTGGCAAAAAGTTCTGAAACAATGTCGTTGACGACAGCAACGGAAGGAGTTGAAAACATAAGAGGTAAAGCATAGGAAGATGCAGGAAACAAAAGGGCATCATATTTCTGCTTTTTTGCAAACTGATTGCACAAAAACATGTGCCATGCCTTTTCAGCCCGAATCGTGTCGGGAAGGATTATGCTCTCGAATGAAATATTGCTGTCACGGCCGTAAGTGTAACGGTCAATTTCCGCACCAAACAATTCAAATTGTGTTGTTTCTGTATTTTGAAAATGCTGGGAAAGAGAACTTAAATAAGAGCCGATTCCAGAGCGACCATGCTCACAACCAAAAGTGTCAATGCCGATTTTCATGATTTCAACTCGCTTTTATTATAGCAAAACATTCCCTTCTCTGCTATAGTAGTAAAATGGATTTTACATCTCTCAATATCGAAAGCAAATACACAAATAAACTTAACGAGCATCAGATTACAGAAGCAACAGCCGTGCAGGCTCAGGCAATTCCAGAAATAATGACAGGAAGTTCACTGCTTTTTCAGAGCGAGACAGGAACAGGCAAAACACTCGCCTACCTGCTCCCCTTGCTTCAAAATATCGAAAAACTGGAAAATCCCAAAAAAGAAGTGAGAATCGTAATTGTAGCCCCGACAATTGAATTGGCCTCTCAAATAAAAACTCAGGTTCAGATGGTAACAGACAGCAAGGCAGCCCTGCTCGTCGGCGGAGCTCCAATAAAACGACAGGTTGAGCTTTTAAAAGAAAAACCTCTAATTGTCATTGGCGGTCCTGCTCGTCTTCTAGAACTTTTCCATCTTAAAAAACTCAAGCTCGATGGTGCCCTTGCCCTTGTACTTGATGAGGTTGATCGGCTTACAGCAAAAGAAATGATAGAAGACACTCTTGCCCTTATTACCGCAATGAAAAAGGATATCCAGCTCATTGCAGCCAGCGCAACAATCACAAAATCAACGCAAAAAATCTTACAGGATACCAGGGTAAAACTTAACGGCAAGACCGAAAGCGACTTAAAGACTCTTTTCTTACCGCCAGAAGATGTTCTCCGAAAAAGAATCACCCATTATGCCCTCTTTGCAGAGACCAGGGACAAAATCGAGACTTTACGAAAATTACTCACTGCAGAAAAGCCAGAAAAGGCACTCATTTTCACATCAAAAGTAGATCAAGTGGCTAACATAACGGCAAAATTGAAGTATCACAATATCGAATGTTCCGCTCTAACCGCAAAAACTGAAAAAACAGAGCGTAAGGCAACGATCGACCGCTTCCGAAGCGGAAAGATTAAGATTCTCGTTACCAGCGATTTGGTTGCTCGTGGCATGGATATTCCAAATATCAGTCATGTAATCCAAATGGACATGCCCTCAGATGATGACTTTTTCATCCACCGGGCAGGAAGAACAGCCCGCATGGGAAAGACAGGCGTAAATATCGTAATCGGTGATGCCTTTGAAATGCGAAAATACGCTGCAATCGAGAAAAAGCTTAAAATCATCGTATATCCGAGAATTCTTTATAAGGGAAAACTGGTCGATCCAAACGAAGTGATGGAAAAATCAGAGGCGGATTAACATTGAATTAGACAGCCCTTCCGTGCTATAATAACAGTTGCTATTTCAAAAAATGAGGTTTCCTTGTGTTTCTAAAAAGTCTGGATATATTTGGATTTAAATCTTTTGCCGACAAAACTCATGTAGAATTTGCCGACGGCATCACTGCCCTTTTAGGCCCAAATGGTTGTGGAAAGAGTAATGTCGTTGATGCTGTAAAATGGGTTCTTGCAGAGAACAAGGCAAAAAATCTCCGGGCAGACACCATGGAATCCGTCATTTTCAACGGAACTGAAACCCGCCCGCCGCTCAATATCGCGGAAGTCACCCTCACCCTTGCAAACGAAAACGGACTTCTTAAATTCGATGACGCTCAGGTCGCACCTTCAGAAGTCACGCTTAAACGCCGTCTCTATCGGTCTGGCGAAAACGAATATTACATCAACAACAAGCAGGTCGGAGCCACAGCCGTTCGCCGTCTCTTTATGGACACAGGTGTTGGTAAGGCAGCTTACTCTGTCATGGAACAGGGCAAAATCGACCAGATTCTTTCAAGCAAACCAGAAGACCGCCGTTATCTTTTTGAGGAAGCAGCTGGAATTTCAAGAAGCAAGGCAGAAGTCGCCGAGGCAGAGCGTGAGCTTGAGCGCACAAGGCAGAATCTTGCCCAAATCGAAGTCGCCCTTGCAGAAAACAAGAGAAGCTACGAGACCCTCAAAGTTCAGAGCGAAAAGACAATCAAATACAGGGCACTCAAAGAGGACATCTTCAACTTCGAGCTTGACATTCAGCTCCTCAAATTAAAGGATTTTGTTCAAAATCAGGCCCGCCAGACTCAGGCAAAAGAAGAAATCGCCGAAAAACGAAATGCGGTTCAGGCCGAAATCGACGAAATTCTAAACACCCTCACAGAAAACAGCGACAAAATCAAGGAATTGCAGGCCAAGATGGGCGAATTGCAGATGGAACTCGTCCGTATTCAGACCGAAAAGACCAACAAACTCGACCAGCAGAAACTTTTGAACGAGCAGGAGCGCACAATCCGCGAAAAAATCGGCACTCTCCAACTCAAAGCCCGCTCAATTCAGGAGCGAATCGACGAACTCAACGAAGAAATTTCCGATCAGGACGCTGATTTGCACTCAAAAACCAAGCAAATCGAAGAAGTCAAAGAGAACATCGAATCTTTCGTCAAAAATATTGAAAATTCACAAAATCAGATTAACGAAAACGAGGAAAAAGTCAGCGAAAGCGAGGAAGAAATCAAAAATCTTCTCAGCGAGCGGGAATCATTCCAAAAAGAACTTGAGGCCATCACCGAAGACATTGTTACGGAACTTGACGCAAAACTCAAGGATTCAGGCTTTTCAAGCGCGGCAAGCAAAAAGGCAAAGGAAGACTTGGACTCTCTCGTGGGTAAACTCAAAGTCTATGCGGAAGGCCGCCGCAATATTTTCACCGACTTTGCTTCCCTCAAAGGTCACTCAAACGAAGAAAACGAGAATTTCGCAAAGGACGCAATCAAGGCCTTGGATGAAGTGGCAAATCTTGTCGTCCAGATTGAAGGTGCCCTTCAAGTCTACTCTCAGACCATGCCGGCCTTTATCGATGAATTCCTCTCTCCTGAAGGAATCATCACAAAAAAACGCACGATTGACCAGAATATTCAGGAAAATGTGCAAAAAGTCGCTACAATCCGGGAGCGAATCGACGGTTTCAAGGCCGAAAATATTCTCTTAATCGGAAAAATCGGCGAATACAAGGACACTTTAAGCCAGCTCCGCATTTCAGAAGCCCAGATGCAGCAGCAGATTTTCAACGCCAAGCAGACGGCTGACCTGCTCAAACGAAATCTCGTAAGCGAGCAGAATGCCCTCCGACAGAACGAGCAGGACTTGTACCTGGAGCAGAAAAATCAGGAGGACATGGAGGAGCGTCTTTCTGACATCACAGAGGCATTGGGTGAAATCGAAAAGCGTGGCCGGGAATGTGCCGAAACCATGGGCAACCTGGACGAAGAAATCAAACGATGCAACACCAGCGTAAGCGGCAAAAAGAACGCCCTCGACAAAAAACGCGAGGAACAGCAGAAATATCAGTCTCAGTATGAAGATTTGACCTTAAAACTCGTCACCAGCGAGAACGATATCAGGAACATCAAGCAGAACTTTATCGAAACCCATTCCCGTGACCTCATGGAATTTGAAGAGCGCATGTACAAAATCAACACGCCTTCTGCTGTTTTGCGGGAAAAGCTCTCTGATTCCAGAAAAGCACTGGCAGATTTGGGCTCAGTCAACCTTATGGCGCCGGAAGAATTTGGCGAGCAAAAGGAAAGATACGAAAAATTGCAGGCCTCTTTCGACGACACCAATAAATCTCTCGAAAATCTCCTGCGAGTCTCAGAAGAAATCAAGTCGAAATCCACAGAAATGTTCATTTCGACCTACAATAAAATCAAAAAGAATTTCCACAACATGTTCCGCCGTCTCTTTAACGGTGGCCGGGGCGAGTTGCGCCTGACAGACCCTCAGAATGTACTGGCCTCTGGTATCGACATTTACGCCGAGCCGCCTGGAAAGAAATTGCAGAATATCGCCCTTCTCTCTGGTGGTGAAAAAACCATGACGGCTGTTGCCCTTCTTTTCGCCACATATCAGGTACGGCCTTCCCCCTTCTGTCTTCTCGACGAGATTGACGCGGCTTTGGACGACCCCAATGTAAACAGTCTGGTAAATGCCCTGCGCTCATTTGCCAAAGTTTCTCAGTATATCGTCATCACTCACAACAAAAAGACTGTTGCCTGCGCAAGCACCCTTCTCGGCGTTACCATGCAGGAGTCAGGCGTAAGTAAAGTCGTTACAATGAGCCTTGACAAGCCAATTACCAGCGATGATTCTTTCGATAACACGGATAAATTCATTGAGGAGGATGTTCCCGAAGAAGAGGGAATCGTTCTCCCTCCGCGACCAGAGCCGCGAATTCACAATCCTGACGGCACTATTACTGATCCTGTAATCGAAAAATATAACGAAGAACAGAAAGAAGCCGCAAAAAAGGCCAAGGCTGAGGCAAAAGCGGCGAAAGAGGCAGCGGAAGAAGCTGATTCTTCAGATTCAGAAAGAAAGGAATAAGTGAATGATTTTCGATGATATAAAATATGAAATTTCAGATTTTGCTCACGAAAAACCGCTTCTTCTCACGATTATCTGTATTGTCGTATTTCTTTTTATCGCTGGCATTATTATCCTGATGATTCAGACAAGCCCCCAAGAAAAGACCGTCCTGCCAAGTCAAGAACCATTCACTCAGGATGCTCCAATTCTTATTCCAGACAGTCCAGATATCGAAAAGGATTACTATCCTAATCGTATCACAGAAAACAAATGGCCACAGGATGAAGCAAACAAATGGTTCACATATCCTGAAGACGAAACGATGAAAGAACTCGAAAAAGCAAATGATTCTATCATTAATGATATAACAGGAGCGGCTCCGTGATGAAAAAAGCATTCCTTACGCTTTTTATTCCAGTTTTTTTTATATTATCCTCATGTGGTTCAACGGCAAAGGATAGCATTGCTCAAAGTCCAGAAAATGCAGAGCAAGCTCTCCAGCAGACAGAAGAGACAGTTGCAAATTCCATTGCAGAGGAGTTAAATTCCGTAACAGCGGAAGAAAGAGAGCAAGGACAAGACGAGTCAAAAAATAAAGAAGAAGTTTCTGAAAGCGAAAAAGTCAGTGAAGAAGACTCTATTTTAAATCGGGAAAGAGACTCTGCTCCGACAACAGACGAAAAAGAAAAGATTTCAGAGTATCAGATTTTTGAAGAACCTGTTCTAGTTGTTTTTGATAATCCAGCTGAAGAGAAACCTATAGAAGAAAAGGCAACTGAAGAGAAACCCATAGAAGAAAAAACAACTGAAGAAAAACTTTCAGAGTCAGAAAAAGAAATATCAAACACACCTCTACCAAAGATTCAAAGAGGTCCTGACACCCAGACACAGGCGGCTCCTCGGAAAACAATCGCTCACACCGTTAATACGGTTGAAAAAAATCCAGAGTCTCAAGCAGAGCAAAAATCTGCACTTCCAGAAGAAAAGCCTGTAGAAGCAGCTCAGAAAACAGAAGAAAAGCCAAAAGAAACAAGGCAGGAAACAGAGAAAGAGGCTGAGCCTGAAACAGAACCTATAGTTCCGTCCCGCTCAACAAAAGTCAAAATAAACCAATATCTTGATGTCACTTATCCTGGAACTGGCTGGGTTTACATCGGCGAAACAGAAAAATCCCCTCTATTCAATTATTCAGGGCGAAAAATCGGCACAGCAAATACCACATTCTCATTAAGGGCAAAAAAATCTGGCACAACTATGTTGCATTTTTACAAAAACGATGCTCTTACAGGCGAATACATCGATGACTATCTTGAAGTCACGGTAGAAAACAAAAAGGCGATGGGAAGAGTCAAGGCTCCTTCATACGCGGCCATAGTTCCTGCAAAACCTCAGCGCAGAATTGATCGGGCAACTGGTATTCTTTTACAAGAACAAGCCCAAAGTCGCACAGATGCAACAAGCTCACAAGAAGAGAGCAAAGCAACAAATAATGAAAAGCAGACTGAAAAACAAGAATCAAACGATAAAAAAACAGTGGATGCAGAAAACAACACAAGCACTACGAAAACAGAAACAAACCAGCCTGCTAAAGCAGAAAGCGATATAAAAACCGTTATTCAGACAACAGATGAAAAAAAACCAGACCAAACTGGTAATTTACAAAAAGAAAATGAAAGCACAGATTACACGCCGACTTCTTCAGCTAGCCTTCATACAAATGACAGCGAAGAGATTCAAGGGGAGCCGATCGTTATAAACGAAGAACAAGTTCAGAATGTGGACGAATCTCTTCTTGAAAAAGCACTCAAAGATTTCGCAGATAAACAATATGAACTGGCATTAAGCGAAGCCGAGCTTTACTACAACAATGCTTCAACCCGTTTGGACGAAGCTCTTTATCTGTTGGGGCAGATTTGGGAAAGCGACAGCACTGTTAGAAATGTGCGCTCAAGCGTAGACTCATACGATACACTTACAAAACAATTCCCCACAAGTAAACTCTGGCAAAATGCAAAGAACCGCTCAATTTACTTAAAGCGATTTTATATAGACATCAGGTAAGTCATGATGCCAAATGTATAATTCATAATTAAAAGAGGTTTTTATATGAAAAAGATTCTTTCACCACTCCCGATTCTGCTTATTGCGGGAGTTTTTTTCTTATCTTCTTGCTCAATTCAGCAGGATTCTTATTCAAAGCGCACGGTCAGCGTTTCTGGAACAGGAAGCGTCACACTTGAGGCGGACAACGCAACCATTATCCTTTCTGTGGTAACGCGGGGAAAGGATGTAGCCGAAACTTCCCAGGAAAACGCCAAGAAAATGACCGCCGTGCAGGAAGCAATCGTCAACGCGGGAATCAACAAGGACTGTATTTCGACACAGAATTATTCAGTCTATCAGGAAAGCCACTACGACAACAAAAGTGGCCGGCAAATTCCAGATGATTACCGGGTAACGAATCAGATTAAGATTCTCGTCAAAAAAATCTCTATGGCAAGCGATGTCATTGATTTAGCCCTCAAAAGCGGAGCCAACCAGCTTTCTTCCCTCAATTATGGAGTTTCAGACACTGAAATCGCAAAAAAACAGGCCCGAAGCCTTGCGATTCAGCAGGCTCAGGAAGCGGCAAAGCTTCTGGCAGGGGCAAGCGGAGCAAAATTGGGCAAAGTGCTTTCGATTTCTGAACATTCAAGTCAGGCTTTCCCCAGGGCAATGCTGATGAAAAATGCGTACATGGGAACAGCCGACATGATTGCAGAAGAAGCGGTCTCAACTCCGGTTTCTGGCGGCTCATCAACGATTACGATTTCCGTGGATGCGGTTTATCAGTTGAGATAAAAAGAGAAAAATAATAGAATATAAAGGAAAATCAGCCGCGACACGCGCGGATACAAAAAAAGGAAACATAAATGCTTGATTATCGATTCATTAAAGAACATCTTGACGAAGTAAAAAAGAATATCTCTGACCGAAATATGGTCGCTGATGCAGATTTGGTTGTGAAACTCTTTGACGAGCGCACTGCCCTTACCACAAAATTACAGGGCTTGCAGCAGAAGCGAAACGAAAACGCTGCCTCAATGAAGCAGAAGCTGGACGCAGAGACGCGGGCAAAATATATCGAGGAAGGAAAGAAAATCAAAGACGATGTTGCCGCTGCCGAAAAAGAGCTTGCCGAAGTTGAGGCAAAACTTGATGAGGCTGGTCGCCAGATTCCGAACATGCACCACCCTGACACACCAATCGGAAAGCTGGACACAGAAAATCTTGAGGTCAAAAAGGTCGGAACTCCGCGAAAATTCGACTTCCAGCCAAAAGACCATGTTCAGCTGGGCGAAGATTTGGACATCATCGACTTTGAGCGGGGAACAAAAGTTTCTGGTCCGAAATTCTACTATCTTAAAAACGAGGCCGTCTTCCTTGAGCAGGCTTTGATTATGTATGCCCTCAACATTCTTCGAAAACACGGATTCACACACTTTATCACACCGGATGTGGCAAAGCAAGAAATCTTGCAGGGCATCGGCTTTAATCCCCGCGGAAACGAATCTAACGTTTACTGTATCGAAGAAGAAGGAACCTGTCTGGTCGCAACTGCAGAAATCACCCTCGGTGGCTTCCATTCAGGAGAAATCCTTGACAAATCAGCCCTTCCACTCTTCTACTGCGGTCTTTCTCACTGTTTCCGACGGGAGGCAGGTGGAGCCGGTCAGTTCTCAAAGGGACTTTACCGCGTCCATCAGTTCGACAAGGTTGAGATGTTCGTTTACTCTCTGCCTGAAGACAGCGACAAAATCCATGAAAAACTCAGGCTTATTGAGGAAGAAATCTTCACAGGGCTTGGTCTTCCCTTCCATGTTGTTGACACCTGTACTGGCGACTTGGGCGCTCCCGCTTACCGCAAATGGGACTTGGAAGCATGGATGCCGGGCCGGGCAAACGAGGCTCACCCAGAAGGCGACTACGGCGAAGTCACATCAACTTCAAACTGTACCGATTATCAGGCACGCCGCCTGAATGTCAAATATCACGATGATGACGGAAAGAACAAGTATGTTCACATGCTGAACGGAACTGCAATCGCCGTGGGCCGGGCAATGCTCGCAATCCTTGAAAACTATCAGAACGCTGACGGCTCGGTCTCAATTCCAGAAGTTTTGGTTCCTTACTGCGGATTTGACAAAATCCTTCCCAAAGAGCAGAAAAAAGACCCGGTTTATCACCCGGCAAAGAAATAAGGAATGGAAAACAACAGGTTTCTTAGAGGAATTTTCTATTTTCTCATCTTTATAAGCGTTATCCTAGCGGGGACGATGCTCAAGGTGCTGGAATCTTTCTTTAAGCCTGTTGTGCTTGCCATTCTGCTCGCTTCGGTATTCTACCCTTTCGTCAAAAGGGTCAATAAAAAATTTAAGATTCCCTGGCTTTTGGGAATTGTTATTGTTTATGTTGTCTTTCTTATAATCTTCTCTGGAATCTTTAATATCCTCAGTTCAAGCATCATTTCAATTGTTGAGTCTTACCCGAAATACGAAGAGAGATTTCAGACTATTTATCGCACTCTTCAAGAGAGTTTTTCTGCGAATTCTGATTCAAATCTTTTAAACTTCTTCTTTGATTTTAATAAAGATCAGTCTTTGCTTGAAAATTTAAGCCAACAACTCAATGTACTCCCAATTCTCAGGAATTTTGCAGTAAACTTTACAACATTTCTCGTCTCGTTCTTAAAAAGCACTTTTTTGATTCTCTTGCTGTCTATTTTTCTTTTAATTGAAATGAAATTCATAAAGAAAAAAATTTCCACAGCCTTTTCCAACGAGAACAGCACGAAAATTCATGACATCATGAATAGAATCGCCACCGATACAACTCATTATATATCAATTAAATTTTTCATTTCACTGGCAACAGGTTTGTTTGTTTTCTTGTCATGCCTTATCGCAGGCCTTGACTTCCCACTTGTATGGGGATTTCTTGCTTTTGTATTGAATTTCGTCCCGACATTTGGTTCTATAATTTCATGGGCTGCCACCACTGTTTTTGCATTTTTGCAATGCTACCCTTCACCATTCCCTGTGATTTTCATTGCAATTTCTGTTCTAGTCATAAATCTTTTACTTGGAAATGTAATTGAGCCGAGAATTGAGGGCGAAAATTTAGGAATCTCGCCTTTTGTAATTCTCGTGAGCCTGTCTCTTTGGGGCTGGCTTTGGGGATTTTTAGGACTTATCCTAGCAGTTCCGCTCATGGTCATCATCAAGATTTTCTGTGAAAACATCTCTTATTTGCGCCCGATTGGAATCCTGCTAGGAAGTGGAAAATCAATTTAAATTTTCGGTGTTTTGGCAAGTGAAGCGGCAATCTCATCGTCGGTGGGAATATAGTCGCTCATAGTTCCGTCGTTGAAAGCCTTGTAAGCGTACATGTCAAAGTAGCCGGTTCCCGTAAGGCCGAAGAGAATTGTCTTTTCCTCGCCTGTCTCCTTGCATTTGAGAGCCTCGTCTATGGCAACTTTGATTGCGTGGCTTGATTCAGGTGCCGGTAAAATTCCCTCAACGCGGGCAAACTCCTGTGCAGCCTTAAATACACTGGTCTGTTCCACAGAGCGGGCTTCCAGAAGACCGTCATCATAAAGCTGAGAGAGAACTGAGCTCATTCCGTGATAGCGCAAGCCGCCTGCGTGGTTTGGAGACGGCATGAACTCAGAGCCAAGAGTGTACATTTTTGCAAGCGGACAGACATGGCCCGTATCGCAGAAATCGTAGACATATTTACCGCGAGTGAGCGACGGACAGCTTGCAGGCTCTACTGCGATAAAGTGATAATCAGCCTCGCCACGGAGTTTTCGCCCCATGAAAGGAGAAATGAGGCCGCCCAAGTTTGAGCCGCCGCCAGCACAGCCGATGATTACATCAGGTTTGATTCCGTACTTGTCCATTGCGGTCATTGTCTCAAGGCCGATAACAGTCTGATGAAGCAAAACCTGATTGAGGACGCTGCCGAGAACATAACGGTAGCCTTCCTGTTTTGTGGCAGCCTCAACCGCCTCTGAAATAGCACAGCCCAAGCTGCCGCCGGTTCCGGGGAATTCCGCAAGGATTTTGCGGCCTACTTCGGTGGTGTCGCTTGGCGAAGGAGTGATTTTTGCTCCGTAAGTGCGGATTACTTCCCGGCGGAAAGGCTTTTGCTCATAAGAGACTTTTACCATGTAAACCTGACAGTCCAGGTCGAAGTAAGAGCAGGCCATTGAAAGAGCTGTTCCCCACTGACCGGCGCCTGTCTCAGTTGTTACGCCTTTAAGCCCCTGCTCTTTTGCATAATAAGCCTGGGCGATTGCGGAATTGAGCTTGTGGCTTCCGCTGGTGTTGTTGCCTTCAAATTTATAATAGATTTTTGCCGGAGTGCCGAGTTTTTTTTCAAGACAGTAAGCCCGGACAAGAGGAGCCGGACGATACATTTTGTAGAATTCACGGATTGCGTTTGGAATTGGAATATAGGCGTTGGTGTCGTCCAGTTCCTGTTTTACAAGCTCGTCGCAGAAGACATGGGAAAGCTCCTCGGCAGTACAAGGCTTTTTCGTCGCCGGATTTAAAAGGGGAGCTGGTTTATTTTTCATATCGGCACGGACATTGTACCATTCTTTGGGAAGTTCTGATTCAGAGAGATAAATTTTGTACGGGATTTTTTCAGACATTTCCTACTCCTACAGTGATGTTTTTATAAATAGTAACACCTATTATACAAAGGAAAAAAAATGTCCGCAAGTTCTTTCTAGTCGACAGAATCAAGTAGTGAAAGTTTTCTGCTGATTTTACTTATAATAATTATCTACTTTGACATACAAGCCAAACGAACCTTTATGGATACTTTCTTTACCGCTAGTGTTGAAATGTGAATAAGATGCAAAAAGACCTGCACCTCCACCAGCATGCTTATGGGGATTTCCGTGTATGGCCGCAGTTATTCCATAGCCATAGGCAGCTCTGCTGTTTACAAATCCGCCCTCAACAAAAGTCTGAAACGTCATTGCAGGAAGATAGCTTTCAAAAGAAGGTGTTAGCGGGAAATAAGCCCCTGCGCGAATTGTTGCAGTTCCATAAGTTTTTCCTGACTCAGATTTCTCCTTATTATTTTTAGAGCTTTCGGCATTACTTGTTATTCCGCTTAGGACCTCTAATAAAAACCGCACGACAGAAGAGTCATCAGCAGAAAAGCCAATCGTTCCACCTAGAAAAACATAAGGACGAAAATGAAGGTCTAATGTTAAGTCAAAACCACTGCTATGAAATTCTCCGTTCTCAGCAGAGATTGTATACGGCAGCATGACATCCATGCCACGAAAAAAAGTTTTTTCCTTAGGCAAGGAGATTCCAGATGAATTTATTACGGTTTTTTCATCATTCCATGAAAAGAAAGTCGCAGGGATATAGTGATATGACACCAACCTTCCTTTTATCTCTTTTTGATAGATGATTTTTCCATCTTCATTGAGCAATTTTATTGCGCCTGGGGTAAGATAATATACGGATTCTTTTTCTTTATCGGCCGTTATTGAATATATAAATTCCGCCCGATCGCACATTTTCCCTTGTACCGAAGGAACAGAACCTTTTCCACTGTATACAATTTTTTCGCCAAGAAAAAAAGCAAAAGTAAATGAATCTCCAGATTCAGAAAGAGAAAAATCAAAATCAGGGTCATTTGAGTCTGCGATGAAAGAATCTGATTCAAGTTCTGTCAGGGAAAGACGTATTTTATCTTTGAGCGAATTTTTTTCAGCAAAAGAAGAATTTAACTCAGCCTGCAAAAGAAGCAATTCCTGCTTGCAGTTTTCAATGCTTTGTATTTTTGAAAAGGCATCTTTTTGAGGCAAGTTTTTTTTATCGGACGAAAAAAGCCTCAAAAAAGAACACAAGACGCAAAACAGAAGGCAAACTCTCCTCAAAACAATCCTCCTTGTGATAATTAAATATTAACACCATCCAAATAATATGTAAATGATGTGAAAAAACTATTGCAAAAATAATTAGTTTATGCTAACTTCTATTGCATAAAACTATCATGCGTAAGTCAATTTTATCTCTTTTATTAATCTTTGCTTTTATTTTTTCGGCTGTGTCGGCGGATAAATCATGGAAAGCTGTCGCCACAGAAATGCAGGTAATCATTGATGATGCCTACGGTCTTTATGCAAGCGGAAACGCTGACGGCGGCTATGAGCGGATAAACGATGCTTATTTCGGCCACTATGAAGTTGACGGATTTGAGCGGAACACCCAGAGCCGCATCGGTGGAAGCAGGGCTGGCAATGTAGAGGTTCAGTTTAGCCGCGTTAAGGGTGCAATGCGTTCAGGGAAGCCCAATGAAGAGGTCAGAAAAGAAGCAGACACCCTTATCGCCATGCTTTTTGAAGACGCAGAAAAACTCGACCCACCGGATATGGCATGGACAGACTTAGCAGAAATCCTTCAAAAAGAATTCTCTGAAGCCGCAGAAATGTATGCAGAGGGGCATGTTGTCAGGGCAGAGCCAAAATTCAGAAAGGCATACGCCCGCTACTACGGAAAATCCAGCTTTCAGGACAATGTGGCAAAATCTTTGGGAAACGCAAGAGATTCAGAAATCGTTGATTTGTACACAAAAACAAAGACGATGATTCTGAACAAGGAGTCAAAGCCCGCTGTAGTCGCTTCAATCAATGAACTCTCGGATTTGCTTTCAAAAACGGCGGTAGATTTAACGAAAAGGCAGGGGCGTGCCCAGTGGTGGGCTACGGTCGTCGCTTCCCTTTTGATTCTTCTCCGAGAGGGATTTGAGGCAATTCTCATTGTGGGTGCAATCATCGCCTACTTGCGAAAAAGCGGCAACGAGAACAATCTTGGCGCGGTCTACAAAGGCTCTTTCATCGGTATCCTCGCCTCAATCGTCATGGCGCTGATTCTGATTTGCCTTACCCGCTTCGGTTTTGAGAGCGGTCAGGGGCAGGAAGTCGTTGAGGGCGTAACGATGTTTATCGCAGTAGCCGTTCTCTTTTACACTTCAAACTGGATGCTGTCAAAGGCTTCGTCAAAAGCATGGTCAGATTACCTCAAGGGAAAGATTCAGACTTCAGTGGACAGGCGCAGCATGTTCTCTCTGGCCTTTACCTGCTTTCTGGCAGTTTTCCGTGAGGGAGCGGAAGTAATCCTCTTTTATCAGGCAATGTTCTCAGGCTCAGATGCAAGCGGCACAGTTTCGGCAGTCATTCTCGGCATGGTCATTGCGGTTCTTCTACTGGTCTTTGTTTACAAGGCAATCATTCTGACAGGAAAGAAACTTCCTCTCAAGCCTTTCTTCATGGCGACTTCGATTTTGATGTTCGTCATGGTCGTAGCCTTTGTTGGCGGCGGAATCAGTGAATTCGTGGATGCGGCATGGATTCAACCACATTTGGTTGAAGGCGTTCCGACAATTTCACTTTTGGGAATCTACCCCTACGCCCAGTCCCTCATTGCGCAAGGAATCGCAATTCTCGTTATTGTATCAAGCCTCGTGCTCGGTCATGTTTTATCAATAAGGAAGAACGAAGAGAAATCTTCTTCAAAATAAAAATGTGGTTTTTTAATAAACCGTAAGGAGTTCAAAATGAAAAAGACATTGTCTTTTATTATGGTCGCTGCACTCGCAGTAACAACAGTTTTCGCTTGGCCTTGGTCAAAGAAAGATGACAAAAAGGCTTCATCAGCAGCTAATGAAGTTGCAGAAGAAGATGCAGGCGGATTCGTCGAGCATGACATCGGCGATGAGCAGCAGGCTGGCTTTCTCGCTGTAAACGGCGTTTACTTCCAGGCTGTCGATATGAAGTCAGGCGAAGGAAACATCCAGAAAGGCTCGGATTTCACAATGCACATCGAGGCTGACATCGCCGCTATGGAAAACGACTTGGGCTTCGTCGTTGACCAGTTCGTTCCTGGTTTGACAGTTGAATATGAAATCGTTGACCAGAAATCAAAAGCTGTCGTCACAAAAGGCACTTTCATGCAGATGAACGCTTCTGACGGCCCTCACTATGGTGCTAACATCAACTTGAATCAGGCCGGAACTTACACAGCCCGCTTCATCATCCACAGCCCTGCTGAAAACAACTACTTCATCCACACAGACGATGACACAAAGCCGGGCTCAACATTGCAGAAATACTGGAAGAATGACAAACCGCTCACAGTCGAATTCAAGGACTGGGTATTCGACGGAAAGAAAGTTCAGCCAGAATTTAACTAACAGGAAGCGGAATTCCGCCCTGTAACATAATGGGAATGACTGATAAGTTTTTGTCTAAATGACACAATAAATTCTTATTAGACATTCCCATTTAACTTTTTCTACTGGAAGCTCTATGGCTAAAAATTTGTTTGAAGTGGTACAAACTCTTTTTATTCCCTTTGTGCTGCTTGGTCTTGTGTGCGCGTCAACGGCGCGCTTTGATTCAGAAAAATTAAAAAAACGATTTTGGAAAGCACTTGCAATTCTGGCGATTCTCGTCCTC
>ODAI013318164.1_pt1 | contig 17297 bp, 8 predicted proteins | sample 1539321 | NCBI WGS metagenome assembly ODAI01 (sample SAMN02144231, study PRJEB22623) | gut metagenome | biome: sheep rumen | host: Ovis aries | place: New Zealand | reverse complement strand
TTGTAAAATTGAAAGATATAATCTGTAATTATCATACAAGAGAAGAAAATATAGAGGCATTAGGGAAAATATGAATAAAAACAGCAGATGAATTTGTAAAATTGAAAGATATAATTTGTAATTACTCTGCAAAAGTAGAAAATATAAAGGTGTTATGAGATTTATGAGTAAAAACGGTTGATGGTTTTTGTACATTAAAAAGGTTTTGTACAAGTAAAAATATTGATTTGATTATGAAAAAATTTGACCAAGCTGGTATCTTATCATCAAAAGAGCGTGTAAAAATTTTAAAGTATATGAGCAAGGGGAATACAGATAGTATATTTTTGGCATTGAATAAAGTAAAGAGGAAAACATGAGAAGATTTTAAAGAATCTTTTGGAAAAAATTTTTGTGAATTGTTAAATATTTTCAGAGAACTTTCATGAGAAGAAGATAAAATACTTTTATTAAATTATAAATGATTTTCAGTAGATGATATAAAAAAATATGCATCAAGTCGTTGGATTTATTATATCGATCTAGAAAGCTTAGAATTCCTTCTTAAAAATTTTGATATTAATGTAGATGACTTAATTTATTTGAGAGATAGTCTAAATTATGCAAAAAAGGAAAATTTGGAGGTAATATTTGATCAATATAATGATATCTCAGTAAAACAAATAAGATTATTGTGAAGAGTAATCTCATATTCAAATGAAGGAAATTTGGAAATGATTTTTAACCAATTTGAAGATATAACAGTAGAACAATTAAATTCATTGGAATATCTTCTTTCGCATTCAAATAAGGAGATTTTGGAAATAATTTTTAATCAATTTAAAGGTATAACAGTAGAAGAATTAAACTTATTGGACTATGTTATCACCCATTCAAACGAGGAAATTTTGAAAACAATTTTTAATCAATATCCAAATATTACGATTGATGATTTAAAATTGTTGTGAAGTGTAATCTTATATTCAAATGAAGAAAATTTGAAAATGATTCTTAATCAATTTAAATGAATTACAATTGAACAATTAAATTCATTGTGAAATGTAATCTCATCTTCAATTAATTGAAATTTGGAGATAATTTTTAAAGAATATTCTAATATTGCAATTGAAGAGTTAAAATTCTTGTGAAACATACTTTCAAATTCAAGATCAAAAAATTTAGAAATAATTTTTGAAAAATATCCGAAAATAGAGATAAGGGAGCTGAGTTTGTTAGAATATGATAATGTACATATATTGAGTTGAAGTTTAGAAAATTTAGAAATAATTTTTGAAAAATATCCGACAATAGAGTTAGAAGAATTGATTTTATTAGAAAGTAATACACATATAATTTGATCAGCATTTCCAAAAAATTTAGAAATAATTTTTGAAAAATATCCGAAAATGGAGGTAGAAAAATTGATTTTGTTAGGAAATGGCATTATGAAAATACTGGGTTGTTATACAAAAAATTTGGAAATAGTTTTTAAAGAATATCCAAATATTGCAATTGAAGAGTTGCAATCCTTATGAAACATACTTCTAATTTCAAGATCAAGAAATTTAGAAATAATTTTTGAAAAATATTCAAAATTAAAAATAGAAGAATTGACTTTGTTGGAAAATGAAAATACGCATATACTTAGTTTGGCAAATCTAGAAAATTTAAAAGCAATATTTGATAAGTGTTCAAAAATAAATATAGAACAATTGGTTTCCTTAGATAGTATCCTTCAAGTGGATAAAATATTTTTTATGGAATTGTTGAACTTTTGAACCTTGACTCCATCGGTGAAGTCACTTAATATTTTTGATTTATTTGATGATTATACAAGAAAACATAATGAAATTTTTGAAAATATTGAAAATAAAAATAAAATAAATGATGACAATCGAATAGATATTACATGATTATATAGTGCAAATGAATATTTTGAAGATGATAGAACAATTTGAGAAGAAATTAAAGTAATGATTAGGGAACTCTTGCAGCGTGATGAGAGTAAAATTTTCATTTATAAAAAATTGTCAGAACTGCTAAAGAAAACTCTGGATGATAATGAAGAGCTTATGGATGAAGAAGTAGCTTTATTGGCTGTATTAAACAAAAAGTGATTATGGAATATGTGACAAAGTGAAAGTTTAGCAAAATTTATTTATCAAATAAATAAGTTAGATAAGAATTATAGATTTTGAAAAGCATTTTCCGAAATTAAATGAGAGATAAAAAAATTTATCAACACTCATAAAAAAGGTACAAACGAGTTATTTAATTCATTTTATCAGATTTCTACTTCTTTGTTGGAAAAATCTCCAGCTATCTATCGTAATGTAGTAATATTGTTAAATAAATTAGATTCAAAAGAACAAGAAATCTTTTACAAAGAAATATTTCCATTATATAATGTGGAGCTGTTTTTGTGAGAAAAACCATGACAGTATAAATTACTGTGAAAAAAAATTAATAATGGTGTAGAATGACAATTAAAGCCTATGCATGATAGAATAAAAAAACTTCTAAACAATCTAGAAACTGATAGTGTGAATAATATTAATATAAATGATTTATTGCAGAAAGAAAAGAATAATTTAGTGGAAAATATAAAACAATTATTTAAAGAAAAATTTTGAATTAAAAAAATTCCAACAGAGTTTACAAATGAAAATATAGAATCTATTAGATGGCATTCAATCTATTTGTCTAATATGCATAATCGTGATGAAGAAAAATCTGCAGTATTATGATATTTTTTGGCATTAAAACTTGATTGAAAACGATCTGAATTCAGAGTTTGAAAATATTTTGATCCAAGTGAATATATGGATGATTCTAAAGTATATGTATTAAGAGAATATTTATCCAAGAGATCTGAGCGTAATAGTATAAGTAAATTTCAAGATATTGAGGAATGAGATAAAGTAATCTTACAAGAAAATGAAACTAATACAATAATATGAAATACTAATTGAATTACAGATAGATTAAAGACAATAGAAAGTAATATAAAAACTTTACTTGATGATGATATTTATACTGAAAGACAAAAAATTATTAAGAAATATATTGATAAAAATTTGTGAAAATTATTAGCGAAGCAATTTCAAAAATTATCGGGTAAAAATATAGTTATTGATGATAAGGAAAATAAAGTATTATCTGACTTATCAAATGAATTGTGAGATGACCTTGCAGATATAAAAAATATACAAAGATTACAAATTGAATGTAAACCTATATCTGCAATCTTAAATTTTGTAAATAAGATTTTAAATGAAAATTTGCCGAAAGAAATACAAGATTTTGAAAAATTATGCAAACCTTCTGATGAACACTTAGAGCTGTTAAAGAAAATCTGAATTAATTTACAGAATGGTTTAATTGTTTCCTCAAATTCATATTTAACATACATTGAATCAGGAATAAGAAAATGAAAAAATAAATTAAAAAAAGAAGAATATGATTCTTTGAATGAATATATTCTTGGAGTGGATAAAGAGTTGAGTGATTTGTATGGTATAAAAGACAGATTAACAATTTTGTATGAAGATTTTAAAAACAAAATTATTGATAAATATTTTAATAATACAGAGATAGAACAAAGATTTGAGTCAATGTCTCCTTACTTCTTTACAAAAGCAAATGTAGAAGAGGAAAATATTGTTAGCTTAATGACAAATGATTTGGATATTGTTATAAAAAATATTAGGCAATGTTTATGATGTAAAGATAAATGATGTAATAATGATACAGATTTAAGTTTTGGTTGCGATGACAGATTCTTTATCACAACAAGTCATAGAGAAGGAGATACGAGTTTTGCAGATGAATTAGTGACATTATTACCAAGGTCTCCAAAAGAAGAATGATTTACTTTTGTAATGGATAGAATTTATGGTAATAATTGAAGTACTGATATATTGTTAAATAATATCAGTGTAATTATTAAGAAAATGAATAAATTATCACCAAAATTAAGGAAACAATTATCAATTTTTATCCCCAATAATATTGGTCTTACTTTAAATGAGGAATGAATAAATGAATTGAAGAAAAAGTTTGCATGAATAAATATTGTTAATCAAGAAATTACTGTTACCATTGAAAAACAACCAATTACAGATAGTTATCATGAATTTGGTGGGATAGATAGTAGAAGTACAGGAGATGCTATTATTTCATGATATTTGATAAAAGTATGATAATTAATTAGTAGTTTTAATATTGTAAAATAAAAATTAAAAACGAAGAGGACGTGGAGGAAGAACGGTAGTTGCGAGGTTTTGGTTTGATAGGTGTAAAAATTCTTAGAATTAAGTGTAATTTATTTTGGAGAATAAGTTTTGTTAGTTCATTTTGGTTGTGAATCATGAAAAAAAATTTTTATATTAAAAATTTTTTATGTATAAAAATATATTTAAGTCAAACTAAAATTTTTTAATTATCCTTATCTTTTTTGCTTTTTTGATTATATTTAAGTATAATTATATGTGTTTTATTTGGTGAATCCCTTCATTGAATGAAAAAGAAATTATATTTATTTGTTGTGCTTGCGTTGTTTCAGTTCTTGAGTGTATCTTTTTTTTGTGTAGAAGCAAAAAATGATGAACAGCCTATAACTTGTGCTTGACCTTCTGAAATGATGTCTAATTATTTTGAATTTCAAGCGGAGATGAAGGCGGTGCTTTTGTGAACAGAGTTAAATTCTCAACGTTTTTCAGCATCATTTGGAACAGGATGATTATTTACTAATAGAGTACTGGAATTTAGTTCAAATTCAGCAATAAACTTGCTTTCATCTAGGGTCTTTTGAAATATTAAATCTTTTTTCTCTAATTCAGTTACTTCGTTATCTCTTTTGGGATTGGCGACATTTTCTGTTGTTCAGTCTAATGTTGAGGGATTAGCGATCTTATTTGCAGATTGGCCTATTGTTAGAGATTATAAAACAATGTTGGATATTGAAACGGATCTGTTTGATATTGCTTATTTTCGTTCAAAGCAGATAAATATATTGCAAGATATAGATTCTAATATGGAAAAAAAACTTAAAAATGTGATAAAAAAGTATATTGATAAGTGATTATTTGTTGGTAATGATTCGGTTATCAACTGAAGTATAAGAAGTATTTTGTGGGAATTGAATAGAATGAATTCAGTAATGAAACAGTTTATTATGGTATGAGGTAAAAGTATATGAAATGCATGATTACGTAAATATAGATGATGCTTTTGAACCGTAGGAGTATGACAATGTACGGATAAAGTTGCCATAGTAATGTTTAGTGGGGGTGCAGTGGACCAATTATATGATGACTATAAAGATGTTAGATGACCATTTTGAGGATGTAATGCAAATTGAAATAATATTAAATCAAATTTGAAAAAAACGATTAAGAATAATTCTGATATCGTATCTAATGCAGTTCAAGATATGGGTGATGCATTGGATAGATTATGGTATGTATTGAATGAGGATATTCCGGAAGAATCTTATGATCCATGTAAGAGCTTGTCAGAATATGAGATGGCACAATTACAAGCTTATTGGTGATGAAATTGGAGTTGTGGGGATTGAATAACCTTAAATGATCCAATGAAGTATTTTAAAGATAAATGGGCTCGTGCTAAGCAAAAGAGAAAAAGAACTGATACGCCGAGATATTCTGTAGATTCGGTAGGTAAGAAAAAAATGGATGATAAAATGATTAAGGCGAGGTCATATCAAGAAAGAGCTGAATATTATGCAAGTCAAATGGATAAATGGGATCTTAGTCAGTATTATAATTTTGATTTAGAGGAGGATGTTTTTGCAGATATGAATATGACAATTAATGAATTTTTGCAATCTCAAGAAAATGCGAGTGCTGCAGATGTAATTGGTTTATTTTGAAAAATAAGAGGAGTTTTGAATCAGCTAGACAGTGTGATTTCTAATAGTGAAGATTTAAAAAAGCGTTTAAAGGGGGTAGAGTCTAGCCAGTGTAATTAAAAATGTTTTTATTTAGATTGTAGTAGGTATGAAAATCTTTGTAAAATCTGATAAGTTATTATGGGGAGTTATTACTTTTTGTTTATGTTTTTTGTGAATAGTTTTTGCTGATGATTCATGGCAAGAACGTGCCTGTGTGAATGAATATAAAACAGCTTGTAATGTTGTTTCTAAAAATTTTACGGAGCCTTATTGTATTACAAATGATGAGAATAGTAGGGATTCTGCTTTTGAGTGTGTGAAATTATCTTCTGTAAATAAATTCTCTCCTAGTGGTAATAAAACTAAATTGAGTGATTTTACACTGAGAGATATTCTTAATAATTATTGCTCTTTGTTGTATAATTCTGATTGAACAAGAGTTTATTTTGCTAAACCTAATGGGCAAACGAATGGTTGGGCTTGGAATCAAACGTTTGATTCTCATCAGTCTTTATTTCTTTATGCACTGTGTTCTTCTTTTAAAGAATCATGAGAAAAATCATTTTTGTGATGAAAGGAGATTAAGTTTCAAGAGGTTTTTTCATGAAATTTGGTTAAATTATTAAAATTGCAGCAATTTTCTGAAAGTTGAAAAGATTTTTGTTCATTAGATGATTATTCTTCATTGGATGATTGCGATATGTCTATTTATGCAACTAAAATTTATGAAACGATTATGACAGATTTATTTAAGATAAAATATGCTCAAGTATTGGACGTAAATACAGTAGAAAATTTTGAAATAACAGAAAAAGTTAAAGATTTTATGAGTGGATATAATTTGAGCGATAAGGATTATAAAGAATTGAAAAAATTATATCCGAAAACCCTTTCAATTCTTGAGTCTAATCAAATCTTTTACAAAAATGTTTTGGGTAGCATAAAAATTATTGATAATTCTATGTTGGCAACTCAAACTCAGAAAACAAAATGTCCAGTTACATGAAATATGACATGAATTGATTTTGCCGCTTGTGCTTTGCATTCTTCTCAATGAAATAAATTTGCATTGACTCCAGCATTTGTAACTTTGCTTTATAATGAGATTTTGCATTATCGTATGTTTTTAACATATTATCAAAAATGGGCAGAAGCGAAGTGATATGATTCAAGAGTTTCGGATTTTGAGTGGTACTCACAAAAACAATTTGCGGCAACGGAAAAAGTTCAGCATGATTTTGAAAATTTTAATATGTCTTATCCTCTTCATATATGATTATTAATGTATACTGAAAAAGTGGAAAGTTTTAGAAATACTAGGTTGTCGAAATTGATAACTTCATTTTATTCTTTATCAGAAAAATTACAAAATGTGCAGGAACCTAATTAAGAAAAAAATATTTTTATTCTGAATTGCGATATGGATATTAGTTCCATGTCAAACTTTTTGATTTGATTTATTTGAAGAAATTGATTTAAAAGTTCAGAGTATATTCGATTGAGGCTCTTTTGATGAATATTTGAATAGATCATATAATTCAGAATTTTCTAAAGATCCATTCTGAGAAGCAATGTCTGATATATCTGATATGTCTAATAAAATGAAAAAATCTGGGGAAGATTATGTAAAGCAAGTTTTGTATTCATATGGTTGTTCTATGTCTAATAAGGAAATTAGATGAATTTTATATTCTATTGATGAGTATAGGGCGGATATAGCGAGGAGTTTGAAAATTGAGCAATGAAAATATGGTAGTAAAAAATATGAAGTAGATGATAAGGTTGTTAAAAAATATTGTGAAAAGTTTAATAAGTGTGGAATTAAGTTATGAGCTGCTAATATGGAAACTAAATGTGATGAATTTTTTAAAAAGAATTATAAAGCATGAGAATATAATGAGTTATTGAAACAAAATGTGCAAACATCTTGGTTATGAACTGATAAATATCGGAATAATACAACAGATGATTCTCCTTATGATGTTATTGAAGATTTAGGTGTATTGTCAAAGTTATTGTATGAAGATGCACAAGATCCGATAAAACCAGTTTTTTATGACATCCCTGCGTTTTCAAAGTCTAAGGAGGAAGCAACTCAAGATAGAGAGGTTTCGAAATCTTCTGATAGTTTTGGTACGTCTTCGGATAAAAATTGAAAAAAAGGAGATTCTTTTTGAGGAAGAAGGGATCTGAATAACTGAGATGGGGGAGCTGAGCAAAATAATCAGTGAGATGGTTGAAATTATAGTAAACCTTCGTTTTGAGTTCAACCTTTAGATCCTAATGAAATATCTAATTATGATGAACTTTTGGAATGACTGGGGGCTTATAGACTGACAAGTGACGGAACTGATTTTTATACTAATTTGTGTGATAATAGAGAAGAACAGGAAGTTGAGGTAGAAGGAAAGTCAAAAAATGATATAGAATTGGGTGATGATTTCTTAAAATTGGATGATTTACAGGAGCATCAATATCAGGAAGTTGTGAATTATATGGTGGAGTCTGTGAATAGCTATTTAACATTACCTCCAGAAAAACAGGAAGAAATTGGAAAAAGTATATGAGATATGAGTGGTATTTGAAGAGAATCTTCAGTTGAAGATTTGAAAACAAGTGCTCAAAAAATAAAAGATTGTTGGAGTGGCTCTTGTTATTGATTATGACTTCGTCATATAGATGAGATGGCTTCATGTATGGTTAAGTGTGCTTGTTGAGAAATTAATTCTCCAATCTTTGATCCTGAAAAGCTTCCTGGATTGTGACCTATTTTTATGATTAGGTTTTGTGCTGTGCCTGCGGTAAATACTAAATTTTCAGTTTGATGAAAAAGAATTCACTCAATAGAAGAATGAGTGAGAGAAATTTATTGAGTAGTAGATAAACTTTCTAGAGAATGAAGATTATGAAAACGGACCCAGCAATATGAATTTTTGGATGCATCAACTAAACGTATATATTTTGCAGATGAGTTTGCTTATTCGATTGATGTGGAGCTAGTAAATATTTGAAATAGAAGATCAAAGCAATCTAAGCAATATCAAGAGAAAGAATTGAAAATTGATAATGAAAATGAACAGAAATGAAATGGAGTAAAAAATCCATTAGATACTTCATATGGAAAAAATTATTTTAAAATTGTGCCTGATGAGGAATCGAGAAATATGGGTAATATTAATTGAAATGAGGATCAAGAATGAAAAGAGATCCTAGAAAGTAGACCTTCAAGTTATTCCAAAGATGTACAGGATGATGAAATGGCTATTCATCATGTTGAGGTGGAATCATATTGGGATTTATGGCTAGATCAACAGTGAGAATTACGAAAAAATGTATATTGATATATTGAAAATTTGAATAAGTCTTCAGAATTATTGAAAAATAAGAAGAAATGTAAATAATAAATTGGTGTATAAAAAACTCCCAGATTTAGGGAGTTTCCTTAGCTTTTCAAAAAAGTCTGAAATTTTCTATTTTTTCATAGTAAGAACTTTTCTAAGTCTTCCTCTAGTCCATCCATTAGCTGGTACGTAAACCATTTCTGAACCTCATGATGGAGTCTTGATAAATCTGTATCCGTCAGGATCTACTCTAAGTCTAGTTTCCCAGCAAACTTTTCTACCTCTAAGAAACCAGTGATAAGTATTTCATTTTGGGTTAGTCATTACCCCGATAGCTCCCCAATCTTTACCATCATTTAGGTCTAATCTTCTCTTTGGATATTCAAATCTTTTAGCTCATTTAGTTCTGCTAGCTTGTTTCTGGAGTTGAGCTTTTTTTTTGGCAATACCTTGTTTATTTGTTCTTGATGCCATTTTTAATATTAAGTGTAATAAAAGTCTGAATGGTCAGCTGGCAACGAGGATCGAACTCGTGACCTCACCCTTACGAGGGGTGCGCTCTACCGACTGAGCCATGCCAGCATTTCTCTGACAAGAGAAATTATATTAAATGAATAGGTATTTTCAAGTGGAATTTATTCTCTTGCAACGAATTATAAATTTTCTATACTTACGTTTTGTAGAAAATTCTTATTTTTGAATTATTTCATAAGTTATGAGTAAAACTAAATATTCAAATCAGCTTTCTCAATTTATGCAAAAATCACCAGAAGAACTTGAGAAATTATCTCAATCTGAGCCAGGTGATGCTTTTTTGGATCACATGCTCAAAAAATTTGATGAACATATTTCAAAATGAGGAAAAATTTTGCTTATTACATTGACCAAAAAATCTTCGGAAGAAATTACAAATTTTTTGATTTCAAAATGATATAAAGCTTTCTATCTTCATTCTGAGGTGGAAACTATGGATAGATGGGAAATTATTAAAAAATTGAAAACCTGAGTGATAGATATTATCGTTTGAGTAAATCTTTTGCGTGAGGGAATAGACTTGCCCGAAGTGACATTAATTGCCGTGCTTGACGCAGATAAAGAATGATTTTTGCGTTCGACAACTTCGCTCACTCAGATAATTTGACGTGCAGCTAGAAATCCAAATAGTGAAGTAGTACTTTATGCAGATAATTTTACTGAATCAATGGTAAAATCGCTGTGGGAGACTTATCGTCGTCGTGCGATTCAGAATAATTTTAATATTGAACATCATATTACTCCAAAAGCAGCTCATTCTAATGTAAAGAATTTGGAATCAGTGAAGACTGATGAGGAGTTGGTTCAGCAACAAAATTCTAAATTTACTCGTGGAAAAGTTAAACGTTTGAAAAGAATGACAAAGGCAGAAAAAAATCTGATTATGAAAGATTTGAAATCTCAGATGGATGAGGCCATTAAGGAGTGGAGATTTGAAGATGCAGCAGTAATTCGTGATCAGATTAAAGAATTGGAAGAAGGGGAGTAATAAAAAATTCTTTTTTCTTGCATTTAAATTTTGAAAATCTATTCTCAAAGAAAGTTTTTAAATTTTTTATAAAAATCTGATGCAAATCAATTGGTCTGAAATGGAAAAGAAATGGCAGAAAAGATGGAAAGATGAATGAGTTTATAAGACTCATGAAGATTCAAATAAAGAAAAATTTTATATTCTAGATATGTTTCCATATCCAAGTGGAGCAGGACTTCACGTTTGACATCCTAAATGATATGTAGCCTCTGATACATTGGCTCGTAAAAAAATGCTTGAAGGATATTCAGTTTTGCATCCGATGGGATTCGATACTTTTTGACTTGGAACTGAACTATATGCAATAGAAAAGAAGATGAAACCACAAGTAGTTTCACAGCAGAATATCGATTATTACAAACAACAATTAGAAAAAATCTGATTTTCTTATGATTGGGATAGATCTTTTTCAACAGCAGAGCCTGAATATTTCAGATGGACTCAATGGATATTTTTACAATTCTATACTCATTATTATGATGAAGAATTGGATAAAGCTATGCCAATAGAAAATTTGGAAAAGAAACTTAGAGAGAAATGATTAGATTGAGAAGAATTAAAGAAAGAAGTAGATAACCAAAGATTAGCATATGTAGATTTTAAACCAATTAATCGATGTCCTCATTGTCAGACTTGATTAGCAAATGAGGATTTGGCAGATTGAAAATGTGAAAGATGTGGATCCGCAGTTGAGCAAAAACCTATGCGTCAGCGAGTTTTGCGTATTACTAAATATGCAGAAAGATTAATTAATGACTTGGATGGACTTGACTGGGATGAAAGTATGAAAGAGTTAGAGAGAAACTGGATTGGAAGGTCAGAATGAACTCAATTTAAAATGTTTTTGGAAAATTCTGAAGACTATTTTGAGGTATTTACAACGAGAGTTGATACTGTTTTTTGAATGACTTTTGTGGTAATGGCTCCTGAACATCCATTAGTAGATAAAATTACTACGAATGAATACAAAGATGCAGTTGAAAAATATAAAGAGCAAGCTAAATTTAAAACTCAATTAGAAAGAACTGAACTTCAAAAAGAAAAGACAGGACAGTTTACATGAGCTTATGCGATCAATCCTTTCAACGGAGACAAAATCCCTGTATACATCTGAGATTATGTATTAGCAAATTATGGAACTGGAGTAGTGATGGCGGTTCCTGCACATGATGAAAGAGATTTTGATTTCGCTCATGTTCATAATATCCCTATTATTCAGAGTATCGCTCCAGTAGATAAGAAGCATCCAGATTATGATGCAATTGCAAGATGTGAAGTTTGTTATCCAGATAAATGAATAGTTGTAAATTCTTGAGAGTTTACATGACTAACTTCTGAAGAAGCTATCAAAAAGATGCAAAATTGGTTATCAGAAAAAGGTTTATGATGAGTAAAGAGAAATTATAAGATTCAGGATTGGGTATTCTCTCGTCAGAGATATTGGTGAGAACCATTCCCAGTAATACTTTGTCCTGATTGTGGGGTAGTGCCAATGGATGAGTCAGAATTACCTCTTCTTTTGCCTGATGTTGAAAATTATGAACCTACATGAACTGAGGAATGACCATTAGCAAATATTGATGAGTGGATTAATGTAAAATGTCCTCATTGCTGAAAAGATGCAAAAAGAGAATCAAATACTATGCCAGGATGGGCTTGAAGTAGTCGATATTGGCTTAGATATATGGATGCTCATAATGATAAGCAGTTTGTAGCTCCTGAAAAAGAGCAGTATTGGAAGAATGTTGATGTTTATGTATGAGGAGCAGAACATGTGACTAGGCATATGATTTATGCAAGATTTTGGCAAAAGTTTCTATATGATTTATGAGTAGTTACCCAAACTGAGCCATTCCATAGATATGAAAAAGTCTGATTGATTATGGCAGAAGATGGTCGTAAAATGTCTAAGAGACGATGAAATGTAGTAAATCCTGATGATGTAATTGCAGAATTCTGAGCTGATGCATTCCGTACATATGAAATGTTTATGTGACCATTTGATCAATATATTTCTTGGAATACAAATGGACTTAGATGAACTAAAAAATTCTTGGATAAGGTTGTGGCATTATGGAATAAAGTTAGTCCTGATGCTAAATTACAAAATGATGTAGAAATATTATTTAATCAAACTATCAAGAAAACTACAGAAGATATTGATGCATTCCGTTTTAATACTTCAATTGCACAATTTATGATATTGGTTAATTCATTCACTGAATGTGAAGCTATTCCAACTGATGTATTTGAGAAGTTTGTTATTCTATTAGCTCCATTTGCTCCACATTTAGCAGAGGAATTTTGGTCATTACTAGGCCATGAATTCTCAATATTCAAGAATGCTAAGTGGCCAAAATATGATGAATCTAAGCTTTCTTCAGATTTAGTTAAAATGGCTGTTCAGTTTAATGGAAAAGTAAGATGAACAATTGAAGTTGCCAAAGATGCAACTCAAGATGATGTAATGAATGTAGTTAAGTCAGATTGAAAATTAAATTGATATTTGTCATCATGAGAACTGAAGAAGGTGATTTATATTCCAGGAAAGATATTAAATATCGTTTTATAATTCATTGTATTGATATAAAAAAGTCTCCATAACGGAGACTTTTTAGGTTATCTTCAGATTTTTAATTAGTTAAACTCTACATAAACTAATTCTGAAGTATCTTTATATCTACATGTTCAATTATTTCCAATACGATTGGCATTTCCATCAAGGTTTTCTGATAATCTGAATGTAGTACAAGGTGTAAATTCTTTATCCTCACCATAACATCTTAAATCGCTGCAATGAGAAGGAAGTACCCAGTTAGCATCTTCTTCAGATTCTACATGAGTGATAGTATAAGATTGTTCATCTTCAGAAACTATTTGAATCTCTTCATCTTCAGGTATAATCTCTTCATCTAAATAATTGTCTTCTTCATCAAAGATTATTTCATCATTGTAAAAGTCTTCATCGGTAAATTCTTCGTCTATAAAATCTTCAAGATAAAGGTCTTCATCATCAATGATATTTTCTTCGTCTTTGATTTGTTCCTCATCATTAATATTTTCATCTTCACTTATAATTTCTTCATTGGTTGAGTTTGTAATATCTACAATATTTGCTGTTAGCTGTTGATTGTTGCCATTCATTTTGTTGATTAAATCAAGAATTTGATCTTTAGCAAATATGAATCATGCTAAAGCAATAACTATCGTTAAAGCAACCCCAGAAAGAATTCATTTAATGAATCAATTTTTTTGAGCTTTTGATTCGTGAAGCTTAACTAGCTGTGCTAATTTTTCTTTTGGACTTATTTTATTCTTTTCTTGATCTTGATTATCAGCATTTGTAATTTTTTCTGCTAAAGGATTCTCTGCTAAAGGATTCTCTGCTAGTGGATTTTCATTTATTGAAGGTTGTTCTTGTAATGTTGGTTGCTCCAAAGGAGAATCTACTGAATTAATTGGAGTATCATTGGTTTCTTCCTTGTCTGTTGTATTGTTTCATTCATTGTTGATTTCTCAAAAAGATGCTTCGTTATTGTTAACTTGTTGATAATTGGTTAAATCTGGTTGTGTGTTTTGTGCTGAAAAATCTGGAGCCGAAATTTCGTTATCTGTAAAATTGTTCGTTTGTGTATTTTCGCCTAAATCTGGAGAAGAAATATTTTCTGTTAATTTTGAGGAAGTATCTTCGTTCACAACTGATGGAATATCCTCAGTTATATTGGAAGGAGAAATCTCTTCAGATAAATTAGGTGAAGGAGTATTTTCTGATAAATCTGGAGATGGTGCGTCTCCATTTAAATCTGGAGAGAGAATATTCTCAGTTGGTGAAGAATCTTCAGAAAGGTCCGGTTCAACTTGCGGAGCCTCCTGTGATAATGAGTCTGAGAAATCCAAACTGAAATCGTCTCCAATATCAGAAGCTGTTGTAGCTTCTGTATTTTTAGTTGAGTCGATAGTTTTTTCTAAATCTGTCATGGTTTTAAATAATTAATAATTAAAATGTTATGTTTTGGACTAAAACCCTTTAAAAATCTGTTGTAATTGTCTTTTCTTTTCTTTCTCTTTACGCTTCTTATCTAATTCAGATTTTAATTCATTATAGCGATTGTCGGTTAGGAATATGAATTTTTCTAGTATTGTTTTTGTATCATTGAATTCTGTTGTGTCAGAAGCGTATTTGTTTATTTTTTCGTATAAAATTATTTCATCTACAAATATGTTTAGTTCTTTATTCTCATTGTATGAGAATTGAACTAAATGTTCATTTTCTTCTCAAGTTTCTTGGATTATTTCGACTTTTTTGATGTATAAATCGATGGGTTCATCTTTTTCTTCGATTAAGTAAAATAGATATTCAAGAGTAGTGTTGTTTGTTTTTCATCATAGTATTTTGAAATAAGGATTTTCTTCTCAATCTTTACGTTCAATTTTGAATATTCAGCGTACATTTTGAACTAAAGTCTTAAATTGTTGACTTAATTCATCATTGGCAAAAAATTCTGGTTCATATTCAAATAGTTCTTCTGCAGCTGGTTGATATTCTTCATCATCTTCTGTATTTGGCATATCTTGTCATTGCTCTAATTGAATTTCTTCATTAGTTATAGTTTCTCAAGTTGCTGAATTCTTTTTGATTTTTTTGTTATTTGCTTTTTTAGAAATATCCTCTTCTTTATTTGGATCTCTATTAATCGGTATTCATGTGAAATTTTTAGTTTGTTTATTGTTTTTTTGATCATCCTCCTCAGTTTCTTCTTCGTTTTCAGTTTCTCCTTCATCTTCAATTTCCTCATCATTCTCAGTTTCCTCATCATCTTCAGTTTCCTCATCATCTTCAGTTTCCTCATCATTCTCAGTTTCTTCTTCATCTTCTATTTCATCATCATCTTCAGATTCTTCTTCATTCTCAGTTTTTTCTTCATTCTCAGTTTCCTCATCATCTTCAGATTCTTCTTCATCTTCAGTTTCCTCATCATTCTCAGTTTCTTCTTCATCTTCTATTTCATCATCATTCTCAGTTTCTTCTTCATCTTCTATTTCATCATCATTCTCAGATTTTTCTTCATCTTCTATTTCATCATCATTCTCAGATTTTTCTTCATCTTCTATTTCATCATCATTCTCAGTTTCTTCTTCATCTTCAGATTCTTCTTCATCTTCAATTTCATCATCATTCTCAGTTTCCTCATCATCTTCAGATTCTTCTTCATCTTCAATTTCCTCATCATTCTCAGTTTCCTCATCATTCTCAGATTCTTCTTCATCTTCTGTTTCATTATCATTCTCAGTTTCCTCATCATCTTCAGTTCCCTCATCATTCTCAGTTTCTTCTTCATCTTCAGTTTCTTCTTCATCTTCAATTTCCTCATCATCTTCAGTTTCTTCATCATTTAATCAGAATGGGTCGAAGATACTATCATCTCATTTAAATGATTCTTCATCTTCTCATTCATCATCAAATCCTAGTTCAAAAGGATCAAAAAATTTTGCATTATTTCATATTTCACTTTCTTCTTCATCATCATCTTTTTTGTTATTTTTTTTGTTATTTTCTAGTAAGTTGTCTTCATTTTCATCAGAATCTTTTACAAATTTTTCATCAACATTATTAGATTCTTGATTTTTTTCATTTGGATTCTCATCAATTTCATGTGATTCTATATTTACTTTTCAATCTTCAATTATATTTTCATTTTCTGAAAAATCTTTATTAAGGGTCGGATTTATGTTATTATTTTCTTCCGTATTTCAGATATTAGCATTATCTTCGTCGTTTCAATTTTTTTCATTGATTTCATTGTCATTAATTTTATCTTCATTTTTATCATTGTTTTCATTTTCTTCATTTAATTTTTCGATAACTTCTCATTCAATTGGTCATTCTTTTTCATCGTTATTAAATAATTCATTATTGTTTTCATCTTTTGGATTATTATTTTCTATGTCTTTTGTTTTTTTCATAATTTCATCTAAATCATCTGTGGTTGTCATATCTTCATTTAATTTGTCAATTTCTTCCTGTGTATTGTAGCGAAAATCAAGAAAATCTTTTGAATGTGCATCGAGAGATCATCCAAAAAATGAACGTTTTTTAGGTGCATCAGAATTATTTTTTTCAACTCATGGATTCTTATTGTCGGGCATATTTCATAATCTAAAATAAAAATTCTAATATGATTATATCCAAAAATGTAAAAAAAGTCAAAAAAAATCAGACTTTTTTCTTAAAAGGGTTTGTATTTGAAAATGGAAAATATATATACAAATTGTCGTATTTAAAGGCGACTTATTTTATCTGTTATATTGTTAGGTTAAATGAGTGAAGAAATGATTATTAGCCAAACTAAACTGTTTGTTGGAGGGCTAAACTGGCAAATGAGAGGAAATGACCTCAGAGAAGAGTTCTCACCTTATGGAGAAATTGTATTCGCTAGAGTAAATCTAGATAGAGAAACTAAAAGAAGTAAGGGGTTTGGATTTGTGGAATTTGCTAATG
>ODAI013391207.1_pt1 | contig 17298 bp, 12 predicted proteins | sample 1539321 | NCBI WGS metagenome assembly ODAI01 (sample SAMN02144231, study PRJEB22623) | gut metagenome | biome: sheep rumen | host: Ovis aries | place: New Zealand | reverse complement strand
GCCTCTGTCAGAAAGCTCCCGGACGACGCCCACGAGCCGCTCTACAGCATTTCCTTCAGCGACGTCTTCTCTCTTGAGGCTATCGCTTACAGCCGCGAAAAGCTTCTCTCCGAGCAGCGCTATTTCCTGAGTCTTATCAGCGATCTTGCCTTTGAATATTCCTTCACTACAAAAAAGCTCAGGATATATATGTTTGACAGCTTCCGCGACATCGTCCTCTCTGACGAGGACCTCGAAACATGGCGGCTGAGCTGCATCGAATCCGGCTTCGTCCTCTCCCGCTATATAGAGACCTTCAACAGCCTTTGCAGGGATATCCGCAGCGGCGTCTACCGTTTTGACTATGAGCTCGAGACCTCCGCACTCACCGGCGGAAAAGCGCGTGAAATGTGTCTTTTCAGGGGAATAACCCGCTTCGACGATCCGGACACCAGAAAGGTCTGCGGAGTCATTTCCGTCGTAACCTCCCGCCAGAGGAGCCGCGACGTCAACCTTGCCCTCGAAACCAACAAGGACTCACTCTCCGGCTTGCTCAACAAACGCGCGATAACCGCCTTCGCCGAGGAGATCATCACCTCGAAGCCCCAGTATAACGTCAATCTCGTTATCCTCGATATCGACGATTTCACCGGCATCAACAACAGCTACGGGCATATGTTCGGTGACGAGGTGATCTACACCATCGCCGGAATAATCCGAAGCGAGGCAGGTCCCCGCGGCATCGCCGGAAGAATAAACGGCGGCGGCTTCCTTATCGTCCTCGAAAATACCCGTGATGAGGAGGACCTTCGCGGCATCCTCCGCGCAATACGCACCAAGACTGAGTTTGCCTTTGCCGACCGCTTCGCAAACTTCCGTCTGACCTGCTCAATGGGCGTTTCGACCTATCCTGTTGACAGCACCAGCTACGAGGAGCTCTTTATGCAGGCGGACAAAGCCCTGTTCCTTGCACAGGAAAAGGGTCAGAACCGCTATGTCATCTACGATATTAACAAGCACGGCCCCGTAGAAAAAGACGCCAAAAACAAAATAGTATATCTCAATAATCAGGGCGACGCCTCCGAAAAGCTCAGCTTCGCCGGTCAGCTCGCCGAAAGCCTTGTGCTCGGACGTGTGCCGGATATCTCCGTCCTTCTCGAACAGATACGTTCAAAATTCGCTATCGATGATATCTGTGTCTTTGCCGGCAACGACATGGGGCTTATCCTGAGCTGTGGAAATGCCTCCTCAAAGAACGCTGCCTACCTCTTTGAAAACCGCTATACAGAGCGCTTTTCCGGTGACGGTCTATTCATTATCGACAACGTAGGCGAGCTTGAAGGACGTGACGACAACGCCTTCTCACAGCTCACCTCAGAGAATATCGGCGGAGCGGTGCAGTACCTCATGACCGAGGACAGCGTCATAAAGGGCATGATATCCTTCTGCTATATCTCACGCTTCAAGAAATGGTCGGTCTCCGACATCAACTACTTCGCCATTATCGGAAGGACTGTAACCGCACTTCTGAAAAAGCAGGCATACATCTGATATATTCTCATTTGCCATATTTTGCGCTTTTTGATGAAAGTTATTGACAAATTGTGACACAAATGTTATACTGATTTTAATTGGTGTATTGTTCACCTCATTCATGAAAATCAATTCATAACAATGTGGAGGGGCATTGAAATGAGAAAATCTAATTTCAGAAAAGCAGCCGCAGGCATTATGAGCCTTGCTCTCCTGCTCGGGACTGCCGGCTATCTTCCGGCTAAAACACACGCTGCATCAGCCTCCGTTACTATCAACGAGGTATGTGCAAAAAATACCGGCTATAACATCTCCGGCGGACTTTACGACTGGATAGAGCTCTACAACAGCTCGTCCTCTGCGGTCGATATCTCCGGCTGGGGTCTTTCTGATAAGGCTGCCAAGCCTTACCGCTATACCTTCCCCGAAGGAACATCTATCCCCGCCGGCGGAAGGCTCACAATTGCCTGTGACGGTACCGCAACCGGCACAGATATCGCTCCGTTCGGACTTTCCACATCCGGCGAAACGCTCACACTTACCGACAAGAACGGTACTGCTGTCGATACCGTCACCTTTGAATCGCTTGCGGCTGACGTAAGCTACGGTCAGTATCCCGACGGCAGCGGTGAATACTTTGTTCTCACGGCAACTCCCGCTGCGCCGAACTCCGCTCCAGAGGGTTCCAATGCAGTAAAACTTCCTGAATTCTCCGCCAAAAGCGGCTTTTACGGAAGTGACTTCGACCTCACTATTTCTGCACCGCAGGGCTGCACGGTATACTATACCACTGACGGCAGCGACCCGACATCTTCATCCGAAAAGTATACCGCTCCAATAAAAATAAGCGACTGCTCCGGCAACCCGAATGTTTACAGTGCCCGCACCGATATAAGTGCAGCAGAGGTAAATCCTCCGAGTGAGCTCGTTGACAAAGCTGCCATAATCCGTGCTGTTGCAGTTGACGCACAGGGCAGAACGAGCGCTATAGCCACAAATACCTACTTCCTCGGCAAGCCCTACGATAAGTACCGCAGCGATATCAAGGTAGTTTCTCTTGTCACCGATCCCGATAATCTGTTTGACTACGAGACCGGTATCTACGTCAAGGGCAAGGTCTACGACGATGAGAACAAAAATACCGGCGGCTGGGGCTTCCCCGGCTTCGGTATGTTGAATACATGGGAAATGGCTGCGAATTATACCCAGCACGGCAGAGAGTGGGAGCGCCCGGCTTCCTTCGAGTTTTTCGTCAACGGCGAGAGCGTGCTCTCGCAGGACGTAGGCATCCGTATCAAGGGCGCCGCTTCAAGATCCTACGCTCAGAAAAGCTTCAATATCTATTCCCGCGCAGACTACGGCAAGACCTCTCTCGATTTTGACTTCTTCGACGGTGCTGCCGTCAAGAAAAAGAACGGCAAGGTCATCGACTCCTTCGACGGCATCACTCTCCGCAACGGCGGCAACGACAATGGATACGCCTTCTTCCGTGATTCAATAAACCAGTCTCTCGTCCGTGACAGGAATATGGCTGTCCAGACTACCAGCGAGTGCGTGGTGTTCCTCGACGGTGAATACTGGGGAATTTACCAGATAATCGAAAAAGTCAACGCCGATTACCTCAAGTCTCATTTCGGCGTCGAAAAGAACGACGCCATTATCGTCAAAAACGGGGAGATCGAGGAAGGCACTGACGCTGACCTGCGTGAATGGGAGGATCTCGTGAATTTCTGCGCCGGCAGCGACCTCAGCAATTCCTCAAATTACCAGAAAGTCACTGAAAAGCTCGATATACAGAGCTATATAGACTACTGCGCTGCTCAGATATACTGGAATAATACAGACTGGCCGCAGAATAACTTCGCCGCATGGCGCGCCTCTGCTCCCGAGGAGGGGAATCCCTACACCGACGGAAAATGGAGAATGTTCCTGTTTGATACCGAGCTCTCAACAGGTCTATACGGCAACGAAACCGCCGCTGACCGGAATTCCTTCGACCGTATATCGCGCAATGAAGACAACTACTGCCGGATGTTCACCAACCTTATGAGGAATAAAGAGTTCCGCGATCAGTTCAATATCACGCTCATGGACCTCGGCAATTACAACTTCGCTGAGGACAAAGTCATAAGCGCTTCGTCACACTATGACAACCTCTACCGCGATGAGATAATCAATTCGCAGAAGCGCTTCGGCGCCGGCAGCTCCATGTGGGGCGGCAGTCCTGAGCAGCAGTATGAAAGTGAGGTCAATACTATAAAGTCCTTCTATTTGCAGCGCTTCAATAATATCATGCAGCACATGAAGGCCTCCGCCGGAATTACCGGTCAGGATAAGTTTCTCACCGTAAGCAATGACACAAATTCCGGTTCTATCCACGTCAATACCCTCTCCCTCGGCGGACTTATGAGCTGGAAGGGAAGATATTTCAGCGACCAGACCCTGACAGTTTCTGCCGTTCCCTATGAAGGCTTCAGCTTCGACCACTGGGAGGTCACAGGCGCGGATATACCTGCATCAGACCTTGTTTCCCCTGAACTTGAGCTGAACCTTTCCTCAGACGTGACCCTGAAGGCTTACTACAAGGCTGGCAGTCCGGAGGCGCTGAAAGGCGACTACAACGGCGACGGCGAGGTAAATATCTCGGATATCGTAACGCTCAGCGGCTACCTCACCGGCAGGGTAAAGACTATCGCTGATACTGACATGAACGACGACGGAAGAACTACTGTATATGACGCAATACTGCTCAGAAGAGCTATTTTCAAAAAGTAATTCCCGGAGGTAACTATGAACTGTAAATTCTGCGGTCAGCCCGTCGAGGACGGAAAAAAATTCTGCACAAGCTGCGGTGCACCGGTCGATAACCCAATCCCGGATATCCCGGCCAGCCAGAACACATCTTTCCCGGAAATCCCACAGACCGTGCCGGCTTCTGTCGGCAAAAACGGCGTAAGCAAGAAAAAAACGGTCTTTTTCTGGGCTTCAAAGGCGGCTGTTGTTGCCGCACTGATACTCTTTTTTCTGCCGTTCATCAGCTTCGACTATCACGGCAACCTCAGACGCGGCTCGACTGACGAGCTCGTCCTGACCGGAAAAGAGCTCATATTCGGCAACGAGGACAGCAACGACGGAGACAGCGCCGGAACTGCAAAGGATAACCTCAGCAGCGGTACAGTCATGCTTGCAGGCATCGCCGCTCTTATCGCTCTTGTGCTGCCGAAGCACGGAGCCTACGCTTCCGGTTCAGCGGCATATCTGCTGTTCAGATTCAGCATGAACGCCGACAAGAGCTACACCTTCAGGGATAAGCCCGTCCGTGACTGGAGCAATGACATACTCGAGATGAACGTTCACGCTGCGCTGTATATTGCGGCTGCACTTTTCACGGTATCAACAGTGCTTGCGGCGATAGACTACTACCAGCGCCGCAGGATGTTCAAGGATGATCTGATGTCCACCCTCAATGGGGGCGGCTACAGCAGCGGCGGCTACGGATATATCTGATAATAAAAAGGCACGGGATAGGGTGCTGCTCTTAGCGGAACAAATGACAAACCAAATCAAATAGGACTAAAAACAGCGGTGCTCAGACGAGTACCGCTGTTTTATCATTTACGATTGTTCGCTAAGCAGTATAGATACACGGTTCTGTATCATCTCAGCGCATTGCTTGGCAGAATGTTCTCCTGCAAAATAGTATTCCGTTTCCTCGGAGATTATAGAGCTAACAGCGAGTTCTGTGTTTCCCGTCAGCGGACGGAGCTCCTACAAATGTCATATCCTCGCCAAATACTGACTGCTCCTGCACATTTATATCTCTGAAAGAGGAAAAGTACATATCGCTCAGCAGCGCCGTAGGTGTTCAGCTTAGCAGAACTCTCCGAGCTCTTAAATCAGCTCGAAAACATAAGCTTACAGGAAAAAATATGTGCAGGACTTCATTGAGAAAGCAAAGGCTAACATAGATGTGAAAGAGCTTGCTCCCGAATTGCTCAGAGCGTTCATATCCCGCATCGAAGTATATAAGAAGCCAGAGAAATACTCGCGGACTTGCGGTAACACCATATTGATACGCTGCACCTTCAAGACAACTCATGAACCTGCGTCGATTCTAAAGCCGTCCGAAAACAAAACGTTTGCACAGGCAGCTTGCTAAAATGAAGAAACCCGAGGACGTTATGCCCTCGGGTTACATAAGATTATAATAAAGTTCCGTTAAAGATAGCCGCCATATGCGCCTTTACTTTTATGCCTCTGAGAATGAGTCCTTGCCTACTCCACAGAGCGGACATTCAAAATCCTCGGGAAGATCCTCGAATTTTGTGCCGGGAGCAATACCGTTATCCGGATCGCCGAGCTCCTCGTCATACTCATAACCGCATACATCGCATACAAATTTTGCCATAATAACACCTCACAATATATTTTGCGGCTGCCGTTTTTTCGCGGCAGCCGTATTTATTCCGGAGAAACGCTTACTTTTCAGCCTCAGCAGGTTCGGGCTCGATGACCGGAGCCTCGGGAGCATTTTTCCTTACGCTCTCGATCCCCTTCTTGCAGCTGTCCTTCTTGACATAGCCCTCACTTGCAGCTATGATCTCGCCGTTTCTTGCCTTCAGGCGGAAGCGGAACTCGCCTGCCTTGTCCTTATAGATCTCGAACTTCGGATTTGTAGCAGTCTCATAGCCCTCGACTGTCTGATCCTCGATATTAGCGATAGGAGCGTTCTTTGCAACGCTTGCAACACCGTTCTTAACGCTTGCGAGAGAATTGTACACCTCGCCGCCGACTGCGATAACCTCACCGTTTCCGGCTTTAAGGCTGAATGTAAAGCCTGTTTTTGTTGCTTTGATAACAAATTTTCCCATAATTTTTCACACCTTTCAGCAAGATAAATAATTTGTATCATTATTATACATTATTTTATGGACTATGTCAATAGTTTTCTGAACTTTTTATAAACAGGCGCGGAAGCCGGCTAAAACCTCAGATGTGCTGCTCATAAGCCCGCTCTGTTTATCCGGACCGGAAGTATTATCCCCCTCACTTTTTTTGCATTTGTAGTAGATTTTTCCGGCGGGATGTGTTATAATAGTAGAAGGTGCAGCTTCTGCGCCCCGATATCTTCTGAACCGGAGGTCTTATCATGCTGTTAGCTATAGATATAGGTAATACTAACATCGTTTTCGGCTGCGTAAACGATAACGACGAGGTCGTGCTCTTTGAGCGCATCTCCACCAACCACAGCGCTACTGCTGCCGAGTACGCTTCTCTCGTCCGCAATGTCCTGCTCATGAACGACTTTGACACAAGTGACATCTCTGCCGCTATCCTTTCTTCCGTCGTTCCCTCTGTTACAAATACCATAAAGCAGGCAGTGAAAAAGCTCTTTGGAGTAGAGGTCATGGTCGTTGGTCCCGGCGTAAAGACCGGCCTCAATATCCTCATTGACAATCCGGCCCAGCTCGGCAGCGATCAGGCTGTTGATGCTGTTGCGGCAATAAATCAGTATTCAGCCCCGCTGATAATCATCGACATGGGTACAGCTACTACCGTTTCCGTCGTTGACAAGAACAAGAACTACCGCGGAGGTCTTATAATGACCGGAATGGCTGTTGCGGCTGAAGCCCTCGTTGCACGCACTGCCCAGCTCCCGAAGATAAACTTCGAGGCTCCTTCAAGCATCATCGGTACGAATACAATCGACTGCCTCAAAAGCGGTATGCTTTACTCAAACGCAAGCGCCCTCGACGGCATCATTGACCGTATTGAGGAGGAGCTCGGCTATGAGTGTACTGCCGTGGCTACAGGCGGGCTCTCGGAGCTCGTCGTTCCGCTGTGCAAGAAAAAGATCATCCACGACAGCGACCTGCTTATCAAGGGTCTCGCCATAATCTACCGGAAAAACCGAAAGGGATGAGGAGCTATGCTGGAAGGTAAGACTGTTCTGCTCGGCGTTTCGAGCTCTATCGCCGTTTATAAGGCCTGCAATATCGCAAGGCTCCTCACCAAGCTCGGAGCGGATGTACACGTTGCAATGACACCCAATTCGCTCAACTTCGTCCACCCTCTCACCTTTGAGACCCTCACAAAGCACAAGTGCCTCATCGACACCTTCGACCGAAATTTCGAGTACAGCGTCGAACACGTTTCTATCGCTAAAAAAGCCGATATCGCGGTGATCGCACCAGCCTCGGCAAATGTCATAGGCAAGATAGCCGGCGGCATTGCTGACGATATGCTCACCACCACTGTCATGGCGTGTACCTGCAAAAAGCTCATTGCTCCCGCCATGAACCACAATATGTTCCATAACCCGATAGTTCAGGAGAATATCGAAAAGCTCCGCAGATACGGCTATGGCATCATCGAGCCTGTGCGCGGGATGCTTGCCAACGGAGATATCGGCGACGGAAAGCTGCCGGACGAGGCGACTATAGTTGAGCACATTGTCCGTGAGATCGCCTTTGAAAAGGACCTCACCGGGAAGAAGATTCTCGTCACTGCCGGTGCTACACGCGAGAGCATCGACCCGGTTCGCTTCATTACCAACCATTCCAGCGGAAAAATGGGCTTTGCCATTGCAAGAGCTGCCATGCTCAGAGGTGCTGATGTGACTGTAGTTGCCGCGCATACCGACGTTGAACCGCCGATGTTCGTGAACGTTGTCCCGGTTCAGTCAGCAGAGGATATGTTCACCGACGTGAAGGAACGACTCGCGGAGTCCGATATCATCATAAAAGCTGCTGCTGTTGCGGATTATACCCCCGCTTCTGTATCTGACAGCAAGATGAAGAAGTCCGACGGAGATATGTCGATACCGCTAAGAAGAACTACTGATATCCTCAAATATATCGGCGAAAACCGCCGCCCCGGACAAGTGGTCTGCGGCTTCTCTATGGAGACCGACAACGTCATCGAAAATTCCCGGAAGAAGCTCAGCTCCAAGAACTGCGACATGATCTGTGCGAACTCGCTCCGAAAAGCCGGTGCAGGCTTCGGCACGGATACCAATATCATCACACTTATCACCCACAGCGGCGATGAGGAACTTGCGCTCATGAGCAAATTCGACGCCGGAAATATCATACTCTCACGGCTTGCCGCCATGCTTCCCTGAACCCGAAGCTGACGCGCCCGGAAGGAGGTCCCCGTGACACGCTTCAACAAAAAACTCGCTGCCAGACCCGACCACTCGCACTACCCCGCCTGTCTCGACAGAAAGGTCGATATCGAAAAGACGGCTGTTGAGGTCCTGGTCTATACTGTCAGCGTCTGCGTTATCATGCTCATTTTCTCGATATTCATGCAGCGCTTTGCGGTCATTTCATGGATACCATCGCTGTTCGGCGAAAGCACTGACGCAGGTCCGTTCTTTTTGCAGCTTCTCCTGATAATTGCCTTCGCGTTCGTTTCCGCGCTCAATTGCAGCGAGAGATACAAGGTCTGCGGACTTGTCATATTCGGGATGTACTCCATGATGGCGGTATTCGGCTTCATCGGGATAAATTCCAACAGCTGCGACCTCCTCACCTTTGCATTCGGAGCGTTTGGTACAGCAAGGACCTTCCGTCTTGTCCCGGACTACCTCGACTGGAAGCAGCTGCGTTCAACTGAAGGCTATCCACACTTCAACATACGCTTCACCGTACAGAACGAACACCCTGAATATCAGCCCCAGCACACCGGTGCCGGCTCATCCGAAAATATGAGCGACCCGGAGATCATCGCTGTACAGGACTTCACAGGGCAGGACATCCACTCGCAGATGCCTGAGCTCGGGAGCGACCGCGCTGCCATACCAGCTGTTCCATTCACCCCGGACTATCTGAACGAACCTGACAAATACTGCACAATGTCCGAAAGCCCCATAAAAACATCTTGAAAGGGTGACGATCTATGTTTGCCAAGATATCAAGCCTCGGCCTTTACGGTCTGAACGCATTCCATGTCGATGTTGAGATCGACATAAGCCGGGGACAGCCGCAGTTCGATATCGTCGGACTGCCGGATGCTGTTGTCCGCGAGAGCCGCGAGAGGATACGCGCTGCAATGAGAGCGTGCGATATAAGCTTTCCCGTGGCTCAGGTCATGATCAACCTTGCCCCTGCCGATACAAAAAAGAGCGGCTCTGTTCACGATATGGCGATCTTCATGGCGATACTCAAGGCCATGAGGATGACCGACCTTCCCCTTGATGGCTGCTCATTCATCGGGGAGATCTCCCTGAACGGAGATATAAGGCGTATCAACGGCGTTCTGCCTATGGTCATGCTCGCCCATGAAATGGGAATACCCTCCGTTTTCGTCCCCGCTGAGAACGCTCTGGAGGCTTCCGTCATCAATGGCATAGATATCTACGCCGTGAAGAACGCCTCGCAGCTCATTGACCACTTCCGCGGCAGGAACAGGCTCACTCCGTGCAGTCCATATGTTCCACCGGAGACTGCCTATAACGAGACCTTAGACTTCTCCGATGTCCGCGGTCAGCAGTCAGCCAAAAAAGCCCTTGAAATAGCTGCGGCAGGCGGCCACAATGCCCTTCTCATCGGCTCGCCGGGAAGCGGAAAGAGTATGCTCGCCAAGCGTATGCCCTCGATCCTTCCCCCGCTCACCTTCGATGAAGCTCTCGAAACTACCAAGATACACTCTATCTCCGGTATGCTGACACCGGATCAGCCTATTATCACCAAGCGTCCATTCCGCTCGCCGCACCATACTATCTCTGCGGCAGGTCTTGCGGGCGGCGGCACTGTCCCCCACCCCGGAGAGGTCTCGCTCGCACATAACGGAGTTCTTTTTCTCGACGAGCTTGCCGAATTTGACAGGCGTACCCTTGAGATACTCCGTCAGCCTCTTGAAGACAGGCGTGTAACTATCGCCCGCGTTTCCGGGTCAGTCACCTACCCCTGCACTATTATGCTGATCGGCGCGATGAACCCTTGTCCATGCGGTTATTTCGGCCACCCGCGAAGAAAATGCACCTGCAATCCGAATAAGGTCTCTGCCTATCTCTCGAAGATATCCGGTCCCCTCCTCGACCGCTTTGACCTGCATATCGAGGTAGCTCCCGTTGAGTACAGTGACCTTTCCGCAAGGACAAAGGAGGAACCCTCCTCCGAAATCAGAAAGCGCGTAATCGCTGCAAGAGACGTTCAGTCTGAACGCTTCCGCGGCACAAAAATAACCTGCAACGCGCTGATAACTGCCGATAAATTGCAGGAATACTGTCCAATGGACGACGGTGCCTCAAAGCTCATGAAGGACGTTTTCGACCGTCTCGGCCTGAGCGCACGCGCCTACGACAGAATAATGAAGGTCGCAAGAACTATCGCTGACCTCGACGGCAAGGAAGTCATAAGCAAGCATCACATCGCTGCCGCAGCACAGTACCGCAGCCTCGACCGCAAATACTGGTCAGGCACTCAGCAGCAATAAAACAAATGGATATATAACTTTTGGGGTGGTTGTGCGTTCGCAAATCGCCATTGTATCACAACTCCACGGAATGTCAGGCGGGGCAATCACGCAAAAGCCGGAACCCTCACGACTGCCTTAGTTGTTATTTACCCAGACAAAGAAAGGAAAACAATGCGATCCGCCTTTAAATCATTATCTCACAATAAACACAACATAGACCTCGGACTGCTTTTCGCGGTCACGGTCTGTGCGATCATAAGCGTACTGCTCATTTTCTCAATTGTAGAAAGCGGCATGAGCGATATCGAGGGTGTCGATTCAAGCTACTGGAAGACCCAGCTCGTTTCTATGGTTGCCGGCATTTTCGGTGCTGTCGTCATCTCATTCATTGACTACCGGAAGCTCGTGAAGCTTTGGTTCATATTCGCACCTGCGGCACTGTTCCTTGTCGCGCTGACGTTCACATCGCTCGGTTATCAGCGTGAGGGCGCCGACGACCAGGCATGGCTCCAGATTGGACCGGTCAACCTCCAGCCCTCAGAAATACTCAAGCTCGCGTTCATTCTTACGTTCAGCTATCATCTATCCCGCGATGAGGAGGACATGAACAAGCCTGTCCATATGCTTCTTCTGCTGCTCCATGCCGGTATCCCGATAGCCATTGTAGGTTTGCAGGGCGACTACGGTACAGCGATAATCTTCGCGGCAATATTCATGTGCATGATGTGCTCTGCGAAAATATCATGGAAATACCTCGCAGCTGCTCCTTTCATCATAGCCGGCGCTGTTGCGGCAATGTGGTTCTTCGCCCTGAGCGACTTTCACAAGAAGCGCGTTACAATACTTTTCCACCCCGGAACTGACCCCGATTATATGGAGTACCAGCAGGACCTCGGTCTTGCCGCCCTCAAGCACGGCGGAGTTTTCGGGAAGGGCCTGTTCAAGGATGCCGACAGCTACATCTACGTCCCCGAGATACACAACGACTTCATCTTCACCTATATGGGACAGGCATTCGGCTTTCTCGGGTCAATAGGCATCATCATAATCCTTGCCTATGTCTGCCTGAAGGTTTTCGCCGACAGCCGGATAACCCGTGACCACCTCGGACGCTTTATCTGCATGGGTGCTTTCGGGCTCATACTCTCGCACTGTATCATGAATATCGGTATGGTGCTGAAGGTCGCACCGGTTATCGGTGTCCCGCTTCCGTTCATGAGCGCAGGCGGAACCGCTATGATAAGTATGTATGCCGTTATCGGACTCGTCCTGAGCACCTACAGTCACCGCGCCGTGACCTACAATGTATTCTATGACGAGGACGACGACCAGTAATAAAAGGACAGCCGGAAGGCTGTCCTTTTTCAGCTTATATCGTTTTCAGCATCTTCAAGCGCACCGACAAACTCCTTGTACATATACAGCGAGCCGAGCGCGATCAGAGGAACTTTCCTGTTTTTCGCATAATCATATGCCTTCCGTACACCTTCACTGAGCGTTTCAAAGTGCTCTGCCGGAATACCGTGCAATGAGAAGGTCTCGGCAAGACTTACACTGTCGAGCGAGCGGGGATTTGCCGGCTTGACAGAGAATACCCTGTCCACAAGTCCGCCGAGCAGCTCCGGATAGCAGCGATAATCCTTGTCAGCCATTACACCGATCAGCAGCGCGACACGTTTTTCCCCGAAATACTGCCTGATGCTCTCCGCGGCGCGGCTTATTCCGTCCGGATTGTGAGCACCGTCGGCTATAATTACCGGACAGAGGCGGAGCAGCTCGAACCTGCCGTGCCATCTGACCTCCGCAAGTCCCCGGGCTATTGCTTTGTCAGGAATGTCGAGCCCGTATTTCCGCAGTATTTTCACACATTCAAGAGCGTTAGCCGCATTCTCAGGCTGATAGCTGCCAAGCAGGGACAGCTTGTACTCCTTGCCGCAGTATGCAAATACCGTGCCGTCAAGATCAGACGAAATTGTCTGAGGAGTTCCTGCCGGAAGGAACATCTCCGAGCCCATAGCCGCGGCTCGTCCTCGTATGACTTCAAGAGCATCACCAGCACCGCCGTAATATACCGGTCTGCCTGGCTTGATTATTCCAGCCTTGTGAGAAGCGATCTCAGCCTCCGTACTTCCGAGCATACCGCAGTGATCGAGACGGACGTTCGTTATCACCGAAAGCAGCGGTGCTGAAATTACATTAGTGCTGTCCTCATCGCCGCCGAGCCCGCACTCAACTACCGCGATATCGCAGGCCTCCCGTGCAAAAAGCTCGTAAGCAGCCGCGGTCAGCACCTCAAACTCAGTCGGCTTATCATCCATATCCTCCCATATCTCCGCGATATGGAGGATTATCTCCGAAAGGACGTTCATGCTTGTCTCTTTGCAGTTTATCCGGAAGCTGTCTGTTATCCCTGTCAGCGCCGGCGATGAAAAGCCTCCCGTCCTATAGCCAGCGCTTGTCAGCACGGAGGTCAGGACTGCCCCAAAGGAGCCCTTGCCGTTAGTGCCGGAGACGTGTACCACAGGTGTGATCTCCTGTGGGTCGCCCATTCGCCGGAGCAGCTCCCTTATCCGGGAAAGTCCGGGGACTATACCGCGCCGAGAAGTCTTTTTCAGAAATCCCAGTGCTTTGCTGAGTGTTTCCATATCTATCACCTTCAATGAAAAAGGCAGCCCGCAGGCTGCCTTATCGTCATTCGGGAAGCTTATCTATAAGACCAAGCTTATACTTCTGTATAGCGAGCGCATCCTTGTTTGTGATGCCGGAAGTTCCGTCAACGTCAGCTTTAGCCTCGTTTTCGGGCTTGATACCCTTCTCCTTGCCAACGCCGTAAACATCAGGATTGGAGATGCACTGCATAACAAGGACTGCGTCAGCCATATTGACCTGACCGTCGCCGTTTGCATCACCGTAGAGGATATCGGCATCTGAGCCTGTCTCTGTAGACTTTGTGCCCGGCTCGCCCGAGCCTGAGAAAAGATCACTCGGAAGCTCATCGAGTGTGATGCAGAAATCGCTGTTGTAGAGCTTGCTGAATTCCTCATGATCCTGATAATTGTCGCCGCTTACGAAATAAGCCTGCTGAGAATCATACCACGGGCAGAAGTACAGCCAGTAGGCGTGCTCGACCTGCATATTTTCAAGGCTCGGAACTGAGTCATTCTCAGCCATTGCGACCATTTTGTTACCGTTCACATAGCCGAGAAGCTTGTAGAATATGCCGCCCTCAGCATCGAGGTTCGGACCGGAGGACTTGCCGTCGTGGCGGTTATACTGGGTGTTGTACTTATCGTAAGCAACGATGTCAACGCGGTCATCGCCTGAGTACCACTCTGCGGAGGAATCAGACCACGCATAGAGGTTCTGCTCATAGATGAGGTTGTGGATGCCATACTCATTCTGGAGAGTATCCTGGAGGAAAGCCCAGAGCTGCTTGTATACAACAGCGCCCTCCTTAGCCCACCAGAACCATGCACCGCTGCCGTCGATCGGGTCATCGGTATGGCTCGGGTTGCCCTCAGCCTCGTGGAAGGGACGGAAGATAACAGGCACTCCCGCATCCTGAAGCTTGAGGAGCTCTGTTGCAAGGTTCTTCATGCAAAGCTGGAAGTAATCGTACTCCGCAGTACCCTTGACCATGCAGTTAGCGGTCTTGAAATCGGTTTTTTCGCTGTAAGTTGTCTTGGAGAAGTCAAGGGGCTCATTGTAGGTATAGTCAGCCATAGTTGTAGGCACATTGATATGCCACGAGGCTGTACAGATGCCGCCCTTTTCGTTCGTCCACTCGATCATTCTGCCGACAACGCCGTCGTCCCACGCATAACACGGGCAGTAGCTTCCGAAGTCAAAACCCTGGATAGCCGGATACTTGCCTGTAAGCTCATGAACGAGGTTCACATCGAGGTCGTAGTTATTGTAGGTATAATTATGGTTCTGTGTGCTGTAGGTATAGACCTGTCCGTCAGCGCCGGTGCAGTGCCACGGGAACTTGTTGCCCTGGTCATCCTTATCGTAGCTGTCTTTGTCGATGACGTACTCATTTCCGTCGCCGTCAACGCACTTGTCGGAGCTTGCGTCATAGCGGATCGAGGTCTCGACGGTATTTCCGCCGCCGTAGATCTGCTGCTGACCTGAGAGAATATTCGTGCCGTAAACGCTCTTGAGATACTTCATAAGAGCCTTTGTATCAGCAGTTGCATCGGGGTCGCAGGTATCGTCAGTTGCCTTTGTAAGGTCAGGAAACTCAGCCTCGGAGACTGTTACTGTATCGACAGCCATATAACCGTACTTGCTCACGAACTTGATAGTATTCTCTCCCTTTTTCAGTCTAATGAGACCGAAGTCATAGTCTCTCCACTCCTTTGAGTAGCCTGCCTGGATGCTGTACTCGGAGCCGTTGACCTCAACGGTCTGCATTCTTGCGCCGCCCTCCTCGCTGAGTATCTGAGCGCCGCGGACGGTGAGCTGATACATAGCGTCCTCAGGAACTGTGACTGTAAGGGTTGCGGGTGAAGCAGTGAGGTACCAGAAGCCATCGCCGGAATAGCCGGGAAGCTGGTTCTCATAGATCGAGGTCCAGAGGTCGGCGCCCTCGAGGTCCTCGCCCTCTACAGTGTAGGGGAAAACTGTGTCAGCGGCCATAACGTTGACAGCGGTCTCCGGAACAACAGCAGCCGCACACTGAATAGCGGTCATAGCAGCGGCGGAGAGGGCTGCCGCTGATCTTTTCAGAAATATGTGCATTTTCATGTCCTCCTTAAAATTTTTGTTTGATTAACAATTACTTAATTAATGCCTAAATTTAATCACTCCGTATAAATCAGAGCCTTTATTACACTCTTATTATAATCTATGCAGTATGATTTGTCAATAGTCTGCGGAAAATAATCTTAATTTAATCTCTCAGCTTAAATTATCGTGCTGCGTAAAAGCAGATCAAAAAAGCGCCCGAAGGCGCTTCTTTGTCGTTATTCGATACCAAGGATATTCTTCTGGATAAGATAAGCGTCGAGCATTGTGATACCGCTGCCGGGATCGGCTGCATCGGCATTGAATGCGCCCTGCGGAGTGATGCCCTCCGGCTTGCCCAAGCCGTATTTATCGGGATTATTCACAGCCTGTGTGACAAGAACGGCATCAGCCATATTGACCCGTCCGTCCAGATTGGCGTCATACTCGACCGCTCCGAGAAGATCGATCTCGGTGGATACAGAATCCACGCCCTCCATAAAAGCAAGGTCACAGCGAATATTTGCTTCGCTGAGTGAAAAGAAAATATTCAGATATTCCGAAGCATCAGCGCCCTCTGCCGGGTCGACCCAAAAATATGTCTGAGAGGAAGCCGTTTGCGTTATCTGCCAGTCAAGACCGTTTTCAGCTATATACTGCTTTGCAGGCTCGAGATACCGTTTGGCATTGTACATATTCAATCCTACCCCCGGATAAATATTGTACAGCCCAGTATAATATTTAAAGGCTTTGAGCCCGAATTTTTCGTCAAGGGCGGCATAAGCCTCACGAGCTTCATTCTCGGTCAGATTTTTGGTACCCGGATGCTGTAAGATGTAATAACGGAATCCTTCCTTTGTACTTGCCCCGGGGTGAGCAATGTAATCAGGATCGAGCTGACGCGCAAAAGCTTGTACTTCCTCGCCCGGGATATCAGCGCTCACAGCGAAGTCAGCGTACTCCTTACCGGAAGCGACTATTTGGATCATGTGCTCGTTTCCGTTGATATAAAACCAATTCTCATCGCCTATATATTCGCTTTTAGAAAGCCAATCATAGATTTTTGCAGTATACTCATTGTTCTCGACAAGAGTAGCGTCTTTTATATAATCACTGACATATTCACTGTCGCCGCACCAAACAGCGGCATCAGAACAGAGTGGAGCAGCCATAAGAGCAGCACATGAAACTGCGGCTGCAAGAATGGAAATCATTTTTTTCATAATCAGTTCCTCCTTTCTTCATCATAAGTATTACCTACTCTGAGAATGCTAACAAAACGCGTTTCTATTAACATTAACGATCGGGAGCGGTGAAATGTGCAGTAAAAAATGTAAATATTCTGTGAATTTTATGTGAACGGCATCATCTGCTGCGTCAGGAATACGGATTACACCCCATATTAAATATTATACCATAAGTAAAAGAACAGAGCAAGAGCTTTTAACAAAATCCCGCAGAATACCGCGGGATTTCGTATACCTGCACAAAGCAGGAACTCTTGTTCTGTTCAGTTTGTCAATTGCTGTATTTAGGCTCACAGGTGAGATTTATGCCGAGGCGTTTGAATATCCTCTCATCGACCGGCGAAAGGATAACGGTTGAGTGTACCTCGCAGCCGCGGAGCTTTGAGAT
>ODAI014765112.1_pt1 | contig 17299 bp, 20 predicted proteins | sample 1539321 | NCBI WGS metagenome assembly ODAI01 (sample SAMN02144231, study PRJEB22623) | gut metagenome | biome: sheep rumen | host: Ovis aries | place: New Zealand | reverse complement strand
GCATACATACTTGATGAACCAAGTATCGGTCTTCATCAAAGAGATAATGATAAATTACTATCAGCACTTAAAGCACTTAAAGATATTGGAAACACTTTGATTGTAGTTGAACATGATGAGGATACCATGAGAGCAGCAGACTTTATTGTTGATGTAGGTCCGCTTGCAGGTGTTCATGGTGGCGAAATTGTCGCAACTGGAACAGTTGATGATATTATGAAGTGTAAAAGATCAGTTACAGGTGCATACCTTTCTGGGAAGATGAAAATACCTGTACCTGACATTAGAAGAAAACCAACTGGTTTTATAAAGATTAAGGGTGCTAGAGAGAACAACTTAAAGAATATAGATGTTAAGATTCCTACAGGAATTCTTACGTGTATAACAGGCGTTTCTGGTTCTGGTAAGAGTTCGCTTATTAATGAAATACTTTATAAGTCACTTGCAAAGACTCTTAATAGGGCAAGAACTGTAGCTGGAGATCACGATGGCATTGAAGGTGTTGAAGTTCTTGATAAAGTAATTGATATTGATCAGTCACCTATTGGTAGAACTCCTCGTTCAAATCCTGCAACATATATTGGAGTGTTTGATCAGATTAGAGATTTATACGCTGCAACATCTGATGCAAAAGAAAGAGGCTACAAAAAAGGAAGATTTAGCTTTAATGTTAAAGGTGGTAGATGTGAAGCTTGTTCTGGTGATGGAATTAAAGTTATTGAAATGCACTTCCTACCTGACGTATATGTACCTTGTGAAGTATGTGAAGGCAAGAGATATAATAGAGAAACATTAGAGGTTAAGTATAAAGGTTATAATATTTATGATGTTTTAAATATGACTGTTGAAGAAGCGATGGAAGTATTTAAAAATGTTCCATCAATCTTTAATAAGATTAAGACACTTAATGATGTTGGATTATCATATCTTAAACTAGGTCAGCCATCAACAACACTTAGTGGTGGTGAGGCACAGCGTATTAAACTTGCAGCAGAACTTAGTAAGAGAGCAACAGGTAAGACAATTTACATCCTTGATGAACCTACAACGGGACTTCATTTCGCTGATGTTCATAAGCTTGTTGAGATTCTTAGAAAACTTTCTGAAAGTGGAAATACAGTTGTTGTAATTGAGCATAACATGGATGTTATAAAGTGTGCTGACTATATAATCGATATGGGTCCTGAAGGTGGAGATAAGGGTGGTAAGGTTATCGCTAAAGGAACACCTGAGGAGATTTGTAAAGTTGAAAAAAGCCATACAGGAGAATATCTTAAGAAATGGCTTTCTCAATAAAATTAGTATGATAAAATTGTATTGGTTAGATTTTTTGTTATTGTTTAAGACTGAGGTGAAAGAAAAATGGATAAGAATAAGGTGTATAAAGATATTAGCAAATTCATATATAAGTATACTCACGACGCAGCGCTTACATATCCGATACCTTCGGATTATGCAGAATTAGCTATGGATATGGGATTTGCTAAGAATAGTCTTAGAATGGAATTCCCAGAAGGAAGTCATATGGGACCTGGAAGACCAATAGTAAGAGATATTTACGATTCAGGTAGAAACTGCGGTAAGGAACTAAGTTATAGCTATAACGTAGGTATGGGCGGTCAGGTTGAGGTAGTATATTATCTTAACGAAGGTGTAGAACTTGATGAGGAAGAATTAGAGATATATCAATGGGTATGCGATCAGATATTCCTTGTATATGGAAAACAACAGGTTATAGATGCACTTAACCTTATGACTAAGGTAAAAGGTCAGAGATAGTTTAAGAAAATTTTTGGAAAGAAAAAAAAGGATGTTTAAGAACAAAGAAAGAATACCAATGGTATTTGCTGCAGTATTTGTTATGGGATTTTTCGTATCGATTATTGTTATGTGCAATTTAGGTACGGACCCATGTACATTTATGAATAGGTCAATATGCTCAAGGATTGGCATGAGTTTTGGAAATTGGCAGCTTTTGCTTAACTGCATATTATTCATAATTGTGTATAGAAAGGCAAAGGACTTAATTGGATTTGGAACCATATTTAACATGGTTTTAATAGGATATTACGTGGATTTCTTTATGTATGTCTGGAATAAGATTATTCCTAAGGCTGCATGGACAAATCCGGTAAGTAGATGGATTATTTATATTGTTGCACTTTTTTGCTTTATAGTAAGCGCGGCAGTTTATATAAATTCAGATACGGGAGTTGCACCTTATGACGCAATGCCGATAATTATAGCAAATGCTATCGAGGAAAAAACAGGTAATTCTCATAAAGTTGGAGTAAGAATGTGCTGGGATGCATGTGCAATCTTAATGGGCATACTGTTTGGTTCAATACCAGTTATTGGTGTTATTCTTATGACCATATTCTTAGGGCCAGTTATTGGAATGGTTGGAAAGATAATGGGAAATGAAGGATAGTCTGTTTGTTTTAAATGGCATATAGCGGAAGTGTATATATGTAATGAGGGTTGCAATAGAAGTAATTTGTGTTATAATTATTTTTTAAAAATATAGAAATTATGTTTCAGGAGGCATGTATGAAACGAGAACTTGTTATAGTTATTGATTTTGGTGGTCAATATAATCAGCTCGTTGCTAGAAGAGTCAGAGAGAATAACGTATATTGTGAGATTTATTCTTATAAGACTGACATAGAGCAGATTAAGGCACTTAATCCTAAGGGAATTATTCTTACTGGTGGACCTAATAGTTGTTATGAAGATGGTGCTCCAACATATACAAAGGAATTATTTGAACTTGGAATTCCAGTACTTGGATTATGTTATGGTGCGCAGATGATGCAGCTTATCCTTGGTGGTAAGGTTGAAAAAGCACCAGTTAGAGAATATGGTAAGACAGCAACATTCTTTGATAATACAAGCGTATTATTCGATGGTATTGAAGAAGAATCAGTTGTATGGATGAGTCATTTTGATTACATCAGTAAGGAAGCTCCAGGATTTAAAATCATTGCTCATACAAAGGATTGTCCAGTTGCAGCAGCTAGTGATGAGTCTCGTAAATTATATGCAATACAGTTCCATCCTGAAGTATTACATACAGTAAGAGGTAAGGACATTTTAGCAAATTTCGTATATAAGATTTGTGGTTGTAAAGGCGATTGGAAGATGGATTCATTTGCTAATGAACAGATTAATCTTATACGCGAAAAAGTAGGTGATGGTAAAGTGTTACTTGCTCTTTCTGGTGGTGTAGATTCATCAGTTGCAGCAGTACTTTTATCAAAAGCAATTGGAAAACAGCTTACATGTGTATTCGTAGATCATGGCCTTTTACGAAAGAATGAAGGCGATGAAGTTGAGAATATATTTGGACCTAATGGAAATTATGACCTTAATTTTATAAGAGTTAATGCTCAGGATAGATATTATGATAAGTTAAAAGGCGTAGAAGAACCTGAGAAGAAACGTAAGATAATCGGTGAGGAATTCATCAGAGTATTTGAAGAAGAAGCAAAGAAGATAGGAAAAGTAGATTTCCTTGTACAGGGAACAATATACCCAGACGTAGTAGAAAGTGGACTTGGTGGAGAATCGGCAGTAATTAAGTCACATCACAATGTAGGTGGACTTCCAGATTACGTTGATTTTAAAGAAATTATCGAACCACTTCGTGATCTTTTCAAAGATGAAGTAAGAAAAGTTGGTCTTGAACTTGGATTACCAGAATATCTAGTATTCCGTCAGCCATTCCCAGGCCCAGGCCTTGGAATCAGAATAATCGGTGAAGTAACAGGCGAAAAAGTAAAAATCGTACAGGATGCAGACTTTATCTATAGAGAAGAAGTAGCAAATGCACTTAAAGAATATGCAAAAGCAAATAATGGAGCGGATGCACCATGGAAACCAGACCAGTACTTCGCAGCACTTACAAATATGCGTTCAGTAGGTGTAATGGGTGATGAAAGAACATACGATTATGCTGTAGCACTTCGTGCAGTGCAGACAATTGATTTCATGACAGCCGAAAGTGCCCAAATACCATGGGAAGTATTACAGAAAGTAATGAACAGAATAATCAATGAAGTGAAAGGTGTTAATAGAGTAATGTTTGACTTGACAAGTAAACCACCTGGAACGATAGAGTTTGAATAAAAATTAATAGATGTGCGTAGCACAATAAATAAAAACAAAGGACGAATGAGTGTTTACACTCAAGGCGTCCTTTGTTTTTATTTATGGGACCGACGAAGTCGGCTATTAATTTTTATTCGAGCTCCACACGTTTCTGGTTGTCAGATGACAGCGAGATAAAGCGAAGCGGAGTCGAGCTGACAAGTAAATTGATTGGAAATATTGTATGAGGAAAGAGATGGACTGTTGTATCCTGTGGTGAAATTGCCGGAGGACCTGCCCTTGGGGCAGGTTGGGAAATACGGTCTGCTTTGGCTGAATTATATGAAAGAGAATCATATGGAGCGATACTGTCTCCTGTGGAGACTTGGAAGATTAAACAGAGTGGCATGTCAGGTTCATGAGGAGGTCTAGGAGATGCTGGATGAGGTAATGGAAAAGCATCTGGCAAACCATCTTCCGGAAGATTCGTCTTCCACAATGGAAATGTGGAAGTTGAGGGAAGAGGCAAAGAGGATTGGCGAGGTGGTGGTGTTAAGAGATATCGTATACCGTTCAAGGTGATGGAGCGGTGGCTTGAAAAGTGAATAATCTTCTTATCTGTAAAAAGACTGTCTTGTTTGTAGCTTGGTTGCAAAATGCAAGGCGGTCTATTTTTTGATATTTTTTTGATACTTTTCTGGAATGTTAATGGAGAGAGTTGTGAGGGATAATAATACCAAGATTAATTGTTGCAGCTGTCATTTGGTGTGGTGAAATGATGCAATGAAAAAATGCTTGCATTATTTTTAGAAGAGGGTCTTAGGGGGGATTTTCCCCCTAACAAGGTCGGCAATCGGGGTGTATATCCAGATTGCGTAACTTGCAGTGCACAGAGGGAAATTGCAGTGGAAAATGATAGGTGGTAATATATTTCGAGATGTTGAAAGTTTCGAGATAAGGAATTATAATGTACTTAGTATGATTGTCTGTTATATAGGAGGCAGAGATGGAATATTTAACAGTTAAAGAAACGGGAGATAAGTGGGGGATTACCAGTAGAATGGTTAACGTTTATTGTTCAAATGGCAGAATTCCGGGAGCAATAAAAAAAGGAAATTTATGGTTAGTCCCTTCTGATGCAGTAAAGCCAGAAGATCAAAGACGAAAGGGTAAATAGTATGGCTAGAAAAACACATGAGAAAACTCCTCACGCGAAGATGTTATTAGTTGTACTGCGTTCTGTAGGGTATATAAACGAAACAGCTATAGCTGATATTATAGATAATAGCATTTCTGGTTCGGCATCAGCAACTGCGTGATGCATTACAATACATTCAGAATGTAATCATTACGGAAAAGGTTGTATTGTCAAATGCGGTTTACCATCGTGCATATGATGAACGCGAGCCAATTGAGGTACGTGTTGAAAATGACAGAATGGAAATTGTAAGTTTTCCTGGTCCAGATCGTTCGGTTACGATTGAGGGGCTGAAAAATTACCGTGTATCAAATCGCCGTTACAGAAACCGTCGTATTGGTGACTTCCTAAAAGAGTTGCATCTTACAGAGGGTCGAAATACCAGTTATAAGAAGATTATAGATGCACTGGAGGCAAATGGCTCACCAAAACCGGAATTTGAGACGGATGAGTATAGAAGTTATTTTATTACGAGACTGTTCGTGCATGAGGGGTTTCTGAAGAGTCAAAATAATGATTCAAAACAAGATTCTGAAAATCAAGTTCAAAATGAAACAAGTTTTGAAACAAAACGATTTTCAAAAATTAAAACCAATTATTGAATAACTAACTAAGGATGATTCAATAAGTATTCAGGAAGTGATGGAATTAACGCACAAGTCGAGGACAACTGCGTGGAGATATATGCAGATATTAGTAGATGTAGGTGTAGTAGAGGAGACTGGAAATACAAATAATGTGAAGTACAAGCGTCGATAAAAGTAATAAAAAACATTCAGGAGGTTGCTATGAAAGCTAATAAATTTACTATTATTGCATGTGTAATAATGCTGATAATTTCAGGAATTTTTGTGTATGGGATTGAAAATACAAGTGATAAAATGTTCATCCTCTTTGTGGGTATTTTCACAGGCGTCTTAGTATCATTAGTTTCGGCGATTGTTAATTACTTACATCAGAAGAATATCATTTTCAATAGCGTTATGACACAAATTGCAGATATATTTGTAAATACATTAATAATTCATCGCATGACAGGCATGATTGTTGAAAAGACACAGACGATGACTAGGTTAGATGATTTGAATTATAAGTCAATATTGAGTCTGGCGGATTTAAATATCGGATTTGCTTCAAGTATGAACACAAAATTATATTCTCCAATTATTAAAGGTGGAAGTAAGAATAATGCTATTAATGAAATGATGGAGTTTGAGAACGACTTAATGAATTTGAAGTTCTGTATTGGTAAACTTCAAAGCTATGCGTTGGAGCATGATTTGCTTTGGATGGAAATGAATAATAGACAATATTCGCTGGAAGAACTGAATGCGTTACAAGGGAAACGACATTTAGTAATTGTACAGACTGCTAAATTACATGAATACGAGGCGTCACTTTTGCAGAAAATTGATAAGATTGCAGCTCCTTTTTATTGTAGTAAAAAATCTACCTGGGAGGAGAGAAAAAAACTGTTGTTTGCGCAGGCAGACAGAATTTTGCAGCAGAGTAAATAGAGAAAGAAAGGACAAGTATTGTACATGGAGATCTAGTGCGCAAAAGAATTATGGCAAATGTTGTTGCATAAGTGTACATGTACTGTGTAAGTAGTGCAATAATCGGCAATTGTGCATAAGTTCCTAAATGGGGAACCGGTATATAGGTTAACAGTAAAATTATCCTTATTAAAAATTAAAAGAGAGCGAAGTATTGAGTAAAGTTTGAGTTTGAATTCAGAAAAATTGACTATACGAATGCATAAAACTATGCAATGATCTATAAAAAAGTAAGCAATGACCGGCAAAGGTAGGCAATGCTTCGTAAAAGTAGGCAATGCCCTCAAAATAAGATGAGAATATATTCTTGGAGGAGATATGATATCAAAAAGTGATTGGAAGTTATTTAGGGAGAAACTACCTGAATGGCAGGAAAAATATATGGAGAAACTTGTTGGGGAGTATATTACCTTTCTAAGTCAGGATGACAAGGCTGCATCAGATAAATTCTGGGAGTTGGAAAAAAGAATAAAGAAAGACAGGAAGCATCCGGGCGTCATCATGGAATTGAATAAATCAGAAGCAACATGGGATATTGCCAATCTGATCCGTCATAAGGTAATATCGGTCGATGATCTGTCCGACTTCAGCGAGGAATTGCAGCAGGATGTGAAAAGAATACTTGAAGTGAATTAATGGTATTTTCTTTCGGAAGGAGTGACACAGAATGATTGATATATACACAGAAAAAAAAGATTCCAAAGACTGGATTCTTCAAAATGATTTGTATTTTAATTTGAATACAAGTAATGAGAAGATGTCCGAGAAAGAAATTGATCTTATCAGGCAGGTAGATGAAGCAAAACTGACACCGGATAAGCACATAGAAACAAAATATGGACTGGGCACGATCCGCAATTTGTCCTCTGGATGTAAGACATTGCTCAACATTGTAAAACATCCTGAAAAAGTGGTATGCGTAGAGGAATGCGGACCGAACGTCCTGAAAATCATATTTGCAATGGATAATATAAAGATTTACATGTCAAGACCATCTTATGCGGAAATTCCGAATGATATGCAAATCCGGTTCAATGATGCGGACATAGTGACCGGAGGCACAGGGTATCAGACCTGGTGGAGCAAGGAGTATGAAAGGAGAGAAGCAGATGATTTATAAGAACATTGCGTTTAAAGCAGATCCATTTTCATACGACTTAACGTTTGATGATAGAATCACTCTCGTCGGCGGAGATAGCGCTACAGGTAAAACAGTTCTTTACGAAATGTTAGAGGACTTAAGGCTTACTGACGACTACAAGGCAATCAAACTGTTCAATTACAAATCAGATAACCTTTTGGAATCAATCAAACAGTGCAAGGGCAATTTTATTGTGATGGATAATGCGGATATTTTGGTGGATGATGATGTCAGGAAATTTATTAATTTTGAGTTTTCCAACCAATATATGCTGTTCCTCAGAAATTGCGATGGGTTGAATGTATCAGACAAGAGTTTTAAAGTGTTGAAGTTTGAGCAAAACAGAATTACACTGGAAGAGGAGCTGTGAGATGAAATATTTATGGACGGAAGATACAGGCGCAGGGCTTCACTTTTGGAAATTGGTTAATCAGCTTTTCTATGATGGTGCACTTACAGTTGAGAGCAAGGGAAGCAATCAGGGGTTACTGAATGCGCTTTTAAATCTGGAGGTTCAAGAGGACGATACATATTATATCGCGTTCGACCAGGTGGTTGATAATCAGGATATCCGAAACAAATATCGTTTTCTGAAATCAATGGCGGACAAGTCAGGAGGTAAGGTTATCATTCTTGACATGATTTGTTTTGAGTACTTTATACTTGCTTTTGACAAACTGGTTCCATGGACCGGAATTGGCAAGACGGATAAAATCAAGATTCGTGAAGATATTTTGGCTGCAGTGGAGGATCATAGAATAAATTTGTCCAAGATTGGTGATGCGAAAACTTTACAATATTTAGCTGGTTTCAAAAGGTACTCCACAGAGCGGGTAATGAAGTCATTAGTAGGTGAACTGACAGAGAATGAAAAATGGTCTGTCAAGGGCTCTCTTATGGGTGAGTGCTGGTATAGGGACTGTTGTGTATCGGAATATCCAGAGAGTCTTAGATGTGGCAGACCGGAGGTAGAAGCAGGAAATGAGAAGATGAAGCATCTGATTCAGTCAGAGAAGGTGCAGAAAGTATTGGAGAACATGATTTCATCTTGACTTCTCAATTCACATGCTCCATAATATCCCCTTGAGCTTGTAAATCAAACTCCCCAAATCCAGTACTAAAATTGTACTATTTCTCGTTCCCAAGCCGGATAACGGGAGGAAAAATAGCGTTATTCTATACATGGCAATATAGAAATAACCCTAAAACAGAATTGGCTACAAAGATTGCAAAATCTTTGCGTTTGATATATCCTTAAGTCAATATAATCAATAAATACGAAAGAGTTATAGAATGGCAGAAGATTTTTTAGAATATATAGATGAATTGCATGATACATACCGTAAAGTAAATAAAATAAGCAATAAATATTTTATAATATATTTACCACTTAAGTCAATTACAATTCCAACTAATGAAGTGTTTTGTGTTGCTAAATCTATGAAGTCAAGAGTGCTTATAAAACACAACTCAGTGTTTGTAGATTTAACTGATTATGATATTATTAGTATAGTATGTAATCTTGATGAGAAGCAAATTTTGAAGATTCTGGAGGAATTGGAAGCTTGTTATTTTAATAGGTGGAAGGGTTTTGATTTTTATATAAATGGAAATTCTTATAAAGGAAAAGGGATTGACTACAGAAAATTTGATATAAAGATAGAGTTGTATTTAGAAGCAGATTTTAAAATTAGTTTTGGGGATTTCATATTTATTCTTAATATGGTATTGTTTAAAGATATAGTTGGACAAAAATATTTTATAAAAAAGCAAAAGTTATCTTTAATTGAAAACACACTTATTAAATATATATCGTTAATAAAGTATTATGGACTCAATGATGGACGGGTAAAAAAATATTTAGATGAAATTGGTTATCCATTATATAAAAAAGAAGATTTATTATCACATAAGATGAAAGTTAAAAAGTATGATGGATTATTTGAAAAAAACAGTTTTGAAAAGATGATCCTTTTATGTTAAAATGAGTTTGGAATCCTAGTAGGCATAAATGCCACCTTAACATTTTAAGGTAGATGTATTTAGAAATTAGTTAAATTTGTATGACTACCGTCATATTTCAGATGTCAATCCCATTTGTTGTTCACAACCATGACCTTCGCTACTACGCTCAGGTCAGAACGCAAACAACAAATGGAATTGATTCGGAAAAAATTTAACAAATTTAAGTAGGATTCCTTTTTTATGGAGAAAAAGATGTATATATTTAATGAAATAAAAATTGGTAAAGGTAAAGAAATCTTTTTTTTGTGTGGAACAAAGTATAAACAAAAATCACAGTATGACAAACGAAATATTTTAAAAAAATATATAAAAGATCAATATTTCAAAAAAAATGTAATCATATTAGAGGAGCATTTTGTGTTTGGAAAAAGAAAAGGATATTTGAGCTATGATGATATTTTTTTGAAAAATTTGAATGATATAGAAACATTAAGTGCGGCATTTGCTAATGGAATTATTATCATTCATGATAGTATATCAACAGGAGCGGAATTGGCAGTATTTGCTTCTAATGAAATGCTAAAAAATAAAATATGCGTATTGGAGCCAGATAGTACTGGTGTTGAAGAAAGAAAAATAAGTGCTTTCTTAGAATTAGCTTTTTTTGGAGAGGATTCCACAATTTCAAGAATAGTATATTATCCTGAGGTTTATTCATATGAAATATCAGAAAAACATATAGAGAAAAGAACAAATTTTGTAAATAATAGTATTACGCCTATTTTAGGAGAAAAGATATGTAACTTTATTGATGGTTGTAAATTAGACTTAGACATTCGTTTTGAAAGAACCAGGTTTGGCAAGGTAAATCATAAAGTTGGAACTATCTCTTATTCTGAAAAAGAAAATGAATTAGAAGTTTACGTGTCAGGTCAAGTTGTTTTATATCAAGTAATTGGATTATTATCCATAAATAATATTCGTAAAGAAATAAGAATAGAAAAGAAATTTTATGAGCATGTTGATTTTATATGCAATCAATACAAAGAAATATTGCAGAATACCATCCAAAAAAAAATCAAAACAGAAGTAAATCATATTTCCGTTTTTGTAACTGAAATTGACGTAGATTTTCGAGATGTAATAGCTTACAGTCTATATATGTTACAGGCGTTAGATTTGATTTCAATTGATAAAGAAAAAATACAATACAAAATCGTTTTAAAAAATAATATGAGTGATTTTTTGTCGGATTTAAAGGATATAGTTAGCAATGCGGATGATGATATATTGGAGTTTTTAAATGAATAAAGAAGATTTTCTTGAAGAAAAATATATAAAGACCAAAAAAAAATATAGGAAAATTATAACATACGTAAATGGTGAGAATGCGCTAAGAGAAAAACATGAGCGAATAGTATCTTTATTAAAGCAGGAATGTTCTGACTCAATATTTGCAAAGGCATATAAAGAGCACTCGTCCATAGTTAAAAACGCAAAGGCTCATATGTTTAATGATATTTTTTTGTTCTTTGATGTAAAGGATTTTTTTCCAAGTATAAATCATAATTATTTAATAAAAAGATTATACAAAGAATTGAATAAGAATGGGAAGACGAGTATCAATAGTTGTAGTAAACTTGTAGAATTATGCTCTGTAAAAGACAAAGGACTGCCGTTAGGGTTAGTATCGTCACCAATATTATCCAATATTTACATGAAAGAATTTGACAATATTCTGTATGGTAAATTAAAAAAAATGAATTTGCAGAATGTCATTTATACACGATATGCGGATGATATTGTTATTTCTTTTAAGGCAGATAATATTGATTGGACCATTTATTCAGCTATTAAAGAATGTGTAAATAAATGCCTGAAACAGGTTCATTTGAAAAGCAATGTTAATAAAGAGAGAATATATGATATACGTAAAGGCGGTCATGTAAGGATAACAGGGATTAATATTGTTATAGAAAATGATAATTATAGGAAAATAACGGTAGGAAGAAAGCGAAAGGATAAATTATATTGTGATGTAATAAAATACTATAAGCAATTACAGAAAGATAGAAATATAGCCTTAAAAATTAAAGGCAATGAAGCGTTTATTTTGTCGGTTGAGGGAAAACAATACGAAAATTGTTACTCAAAAAATATGATGGAAGTAATAAAAGAATATGGATATGATACATTACATGACATGATTAAGGCAATGGAATATTAGTAATCATTTACTGAATCATCAGATGAGGAAGTGTATCATAATCTTTATTTACACATTGAAGCAATGTGGCTAAGAATATACAAGAGCACAATATGAAAAATCCCTATTGATTTTCTGCCTCACATGCTCCATAATAACCCCATGGACTGGTAAATCCACCTTCTCACATTCGGTACTAAAATGGTACTATTTCTCATTCTAAAGCCGGAGAACGAGAGGAAAAACAGCCTTATTCTATACAAAACAGTATAGAATAAGAGCAGAAACAGAACTGGACTACGAAGGTCTTTGCGAGATGGAATAGTTCCAAAAGATAAAAATATAGTCTACAAGCCCCATAAATAAAGGGTATGTGGACTTTTTCTTTTTCTCAGTGACAATAAAGATTACTATTTTTTTCTGAGAACCAACAACGACAGTTCAGAAACGAACTGAAAAAATCAATCCTTTATATTCATTTTAGATACAAAAAGACCCTGCGGTGACACACCGCAGGGTTATGTTAAAAGATAAAAGAATCGTTATTAGTGATTGCCTTTTTTGAGTTTCTTTTAATTTCCTTTTCGATGGAGTCCAAAAAGGTTAGGCTTTCAGACATTATTTTAATTACAAATATAGATTCTGTTTTATCAAGAATATTATTGGTATGAGCATAGCTTTGCGTATTTCGTACTGTGTTGTATTTTTCAAATATGGAAATACATGCTTTAAGAGCTTGAATTGAAAACTCTGACTCAATAATATTATCTGTTTTATATTTTTTGATTAACATGCCTAATAAGCTGTGCAAAGGTAATTTGTTACCTTTATCATCCATAATGGAAATTGAATAAGACTCACACAAATTTTGCAAGTATTTAACCGAATATGTATGTAGTCGATCTAAAACCAATTCAGGAGCGTTATATTCTAAAGATTTTATAATATCAGATTTAAGAGTGTCTAGTGTATCGTCCTGAGAAGTCGGAAGTTCAATTTGATTGAAGTCAGATTTTGTTTTATTAAATTTATCTTTTAGTTCAGTTATTTTTTTGGAATGATATTCTGATAGCTTGTTATGTTTTAAAAAATAATCCTCACAATAATTAAGAAGATTGAGCATTAGTGTTGCAACAACAAAATCGCTTTCATCAGACATTATTTGACGAAGTTTATTGGCCTTTGAGCAGTATTCTTTATAATTTGTGTCGGTATAAATATCAATATTTACAGAATCTTTAACAAATGATTGGAAACTGGAGTTGCTAAAGTCGAGAACATAACCAGATTGCATATCAAACAATTCTTCTATTACTTGTTTATCATTTACATTCAAATTTGCCATATATTTAATCCTTCATATTAGCTTTCCTAAATCTCTTCTTTGCATCAGAGATACTCTTATCTACTTCTATTGCTTTTTCATTTTCTGCTTCCATTAAGAAGTCAGCTGTATCCGTTCCGAAACTTAAATACTTTGCTTGCCACAACAAGTAAGTATCTTCATCAATCTCTTCATTTACAAATTTCTCATACATGGTAGACCAGTGAGTCAGCATAAGCTTTAAGTTAGCGGGCGGAGCTACTGTCTTATCATCCACTTCTATATCTGATGAAACTTCCAAATAAACTTTTCCATCAATATTAGTTGGAGTCAATTCTAGAGTCTTTTCTATAGCAAACAGATACTGTAATGCACTTGCAGCTGACGCAGGGTTTGGTGATGCAAGGACATATGGAGAAATCTCCAATGCGTTTGCAATATCAAATATCGTATCTTCATCCGGATATCTGTTTCCTAGTTCATAATTTCTTACAGTAGATTCATTCAATCCGGTAGCAATACCTAATTCTTTTTGTGTTATTCCTGCAATCTGTCTGTAAAATCTGATCTTCTGCCCTAAGTTAGTCATTGCAAGGTTTTTGGCGTTTAAAGAAAATTTTTTTTATTTTACCTTCCCATATCTCTCTATAACTACTCGTATTGTACCATATACAGTTCATTTGTGAAAGCAAAACATCAAAAAACAGTTCAGAAGTGAAATATTTTTCCTGGCATCACAGAAATGAACTGATAAACTAGGCTTACCGCAGTTCAAAAGTGTGATGTTGTGAGTAATGAAATTTAAGACGAAAGGAGCTGACAGATATGAGCGCAAACACATATGTAAGAGTTAAGGATGTTGCTAAGGAATTAGATATTTCTGAAGGCATGGCTTACAAGATTATCCGTAAGCTGAACGAAGAACTCAAAGAACAGGGATATGTAACTGTTCGAGGCAGACTTAGTAGACGCTATTTTGAAAAGCGTATCTACGGTACAGATAATAATGAAGATTAATAAGGAGGTATAGCACTATGGTATTTAAAAATGAAAAAACAAACAAATGGGAAGTTAGATGTTACTACAAAGATTACACTGGAAAGCTTAGACAGAAAACCAAGAGAGGTTTCAGAACTAAAGGAGAAGCTCGTGAATGGGAAAGATATTTTAAGCTTCAGGATACTCAAGATTTAAACATGACTCTTAATGATTTCTTTGAATTATATAAGAGAGATTTTGAGCATTTAGTAAGACCAAATACTTGGGAAGCAGAAAAAAAAGAAATTGAGGAGGAAAAGAGGTGGAGTAAAACACGCTGAAAGTCAATAAATATGTGGTTGGAGAGAGCCTTTTGTAATAGAACTATTTTATAATCAGTATAGTGTATAATGAAAAAAGCGTGAGAAAGCAAGTGCTTATATATTTGTTTTTAATAAGTATGTCTCTGGTGTAATGCTGAGGCCTCTTTCAAATAGTATCAGCTATATTTTTAATTAAATCATTTGGTCAGAAAATGATTTAATTAAAGTGATTTATGCAGATTGAAATATTCAATTTTCAATTGATGATTATTTGTTACTCTGTTATAATATTATTTGTGGTGAAGTACCCTAAAATGGGGGATTGTAAGCAAATTTGAAAGGTAAAAAGTTATGGCAATTAGTTATAACAAACTTTGGAAACTTCTGATTGATAAAGATATGATGAAAAAAGATCTCAGAATTCAATCAGGAATTACTACAAATGCATTGGCTAAATTAGGAAAAAATGAACACGTAAGTACGCAGGTTTTAGAGAAAATTTGCGTAATTTTGCATTGCAATATAGAAGATGTCTGTGAATTTGTTATTGATGTAGAGGGAGCTGATACGAAATGAATCCTGAAGCGAAAGCAAGAGTCAAAATTGATGAGAAACTTTTCATGTCTGGGTGGATTATCCAGGATATGAAACAATTAAACCTTACTGCAGGTATAGGCGTGGCTGTTAGAGAATTCCCTACCAGTACAGGCCCGGTGGACTATGCTCTTTTTATAGAAGGAACTCCTGTGGGTGTGGTCGAAGCCAAGAAGACAGAAGCTGGAGAAAACATAACAGTTGTTGAAGGCCAGTCGGCCAGATATGCCAACAGTACCTTTAAATGGGTACAGCAGGATTATCAGATTCGATTTGCTTATGAAGCTACAGATAAGCTTGTAAGGTTTACAGATTACAAAGATATCAAGTATCGTTCCAGAACAGTTTTTTCATTTCATAGACCAGAGACCTTGAAGACTCTTCTGGCAGCGCAGGATACCATTAGAAATAATATGAAACATTTTCCGGAACTTGATACCAACGGATTCAGAAAGTGTCAGATTAACGCTATTAATAACCTAGATAAGTCATTTGCGGATAACAGACCAAAGGCATTGGTTCAGATGGCAACAGGCGCGGGAAAAACCTTTACAGCTATTACAGCTGCGTATCGGTTACTTAAGTATGCCAAGATTAACAGGATTCTTTTCCTTGTTGATACAAAGAGTCTGGGTGAACAGGCAGAAAGAGAATTCCTTGCCTACACGCCTAATGATGATCCCAGAAATTTTTCACAGCTCTATGGTGTAAGACGGTTAAAGAACTCTTACATTCCTAATGACATTCAGATATGCGTTAGTACAATTCAGAGAATGTACTCCATACTGAAGGGGGAGGAACTTGATGAAGGTGCAGAAGAAGTACCTTTTGATGAATATGTAACAGCGGAATCAAAAGCACCGAAGGAAGTGGTCTATAACGAGAAGTATCCCCCTGAGTTTTTTGATGTCATTATTGTTGATGAATGTCATAGATCTATATACAACGTGTGGAGCCAGGTGTTGACATATTTTGATGCGTTTATTATAGGTCTGACAGCTACTCCAGATAAGAGAACATTTGCATTCTTTAATGAAAATATTGTAAGTGAGTATCCAAGAGAGCAAGCTATTGTTGACGGTGTCAATGTCGGGGAAGATATATTCCTGATTGAGACAGATATTACTAAGAATGGTGCCAAAATAATGAAGCGCTTGATTGAGTATAGGGACAGACTGTCTCGAGAGATGCGATGGCAGCAAATGGATGAGGATGAAGATTATTTAGGAAGTAAAAAGGGAAAACTTGATAAAGAGGTTGTAAATCCAAGCCAGATTAGAGCTGTCATTCATGAATTTAAGGAAAACTTGTTTACAAACTTGTTTCCACATAGAAAAGAAGTGCCTAAGACACTGATATTTGCAAAGACGGACAGTCATGCAGACGATATCATCCAGATTGTTAGAGAAGAGTTTGGTGAAGGTAATGAGTTCTGTAAGAAGATTACTTATCAGGCAGATAATCCTGAATCTGTGCTTAGCGCATTCAGGAATGATTACTATCCGCGTATTGCTGTAACTGTAGATATGATTGCTACAGGTACAGATGTCAAGCCTATTGAATGTCTGATATTTATGCGTGATGTAAGAAGCAGAAATTATTTTGAGCAGATGAAGGGCAGAGGCACCAGAACGTTAAAGGCTGATGACCTTCAGAAGGTTACTCCGTCAGCTACCGGTAATAAAGATCACTTTGTAATAGTTGATGCTGTAGGTGTTACTTCATCTAAAAAAACTGATACGAGACCGCTTGAAAGAAAGCCAACTGTGTCTATGAAGGAACTTATGATGAATGTGGCTCTTGGTGCCAAAGATGAAGATACGCTTACTTCATTGGCTAATAGAGTAATCCGTCTGAATGCACAGATGACAGTTTCCGAACAGAAGAAATTTGCCAAAGTAGTTGGAGAGTCTGCCGGAATTGTT
>ODAI013806162.1_pt1 | contig 17301 bp, 16 predicted proteins | sample 1539321 | NCBI WGS metagenome assembly ODAI01 (sample SAMN02144231, study PRJEB22623) | gut metagenome | biome: sheep rumen | host: Ovis aries | place: New Zealand | reverse complement strand
GATGTCGGATCCGGATTGATCCATGTGATCTTCGCCTCAATGTTCGGTGTTACCATCTGTTTGTTCTCGTTCATGTTCGTTTCCTCCTCTTAAATCATTGAAATCATGGTGAAGCCGACATCGGCTTCTGTTTCTTCCTGTGAGATATCCGGGGCTTCTCTGTATTTCTCCGAATACTTCTCGATCTCCTCTTCTGTCAGAGACCTGCAGCCTTCCTCGGTGAGTCCGACCACCAGAAAATCTCCGGCAATCACGCCCCCACCATCAAGGTACCTGTTCCCTTCCTTGCACTTGATCTTCGCTTCTTCATCGCCGACCAGCGCGGTATCATCCGGGTTATAGACAAATTCGATGTACCCGCCGACCGCCTGCTGCTTGGCCTGGAGCGTATCGGGGATCTCTGCGACATAAGGTTCCTCATGTGGCCGCACGAAAAGCACTGTAATCAGATTCTCTCGTGGTACTTGGCTTTCATCGAATCTAATAGGTTTAAATCCCGCCGTATCACAGTAGAATGCGCCCTGCTCCGTAACGGCTACATCCGAGACGGACATCGCATGTCCGAAGTAAAGCGGGTGCGGCTCCACGGTATTGAGCAAAGAAAAAGCACCCTCAAGGTGCTTCACATCAATTTCGGCATCGAAAACCTTCTTATAGATTCGGGGATCGACCTCATCGATCTCCTTAAAACTTCTGAACTTGACCCGAAGATCGTCTCTCTTCGGATCGATCTGGTAAAGCCTCATCCTCATGCCGCATCACCTGCCAATCCGATGATGTATTTCATGATCGATACAAGAACCGGATCATGCTCCTTCAGAAGTTTCTGCAGCTCCATGTCAGCTTTCTTCTCTTCCACCTCATCATACACCGGGCATCCGTCACAGATGAATTCTCTTCGGAGCGTCACGCTGTTCCCATCTTCGGAGAGCTCAAAGGAGATGAAATCCTTGTCCTCAAGTCCCATTTCCTCTCGAATGATCAACGGGATAGTTGTTCTTCCTTCAAAACCGATCTGCTTGATAATCTTTACTGTATTCTTTTTCATAGTCGTAATCCTTTCTCATTGTTTGATTCTGAATCTTGTTTTCAAAGTGCTGCTTGCACTGTTTTTTCCGGCGCATCTTGCGCAGTTCTTAGTCCTGATGCTTCGCTCACGCGATGTTCTTCTCGATGAAAGCTCTCACCTCCTTCGGAAGATATTCAAGGATATCCTTGTGATATGTGGTCGAAGCCCAGGTCAGAAGATCTGAGAATCTACCCTCCCTGTAGAGCTTGATCATGTGATCTCTCGTACCCTGCAGATCTGCCGCCTCATTCCCGAAGACAATCTTGTCTGTCAAGTCATCATTTCCGTTTTTATATCCAATCTCAGCCGCCATTGCTCTGACATTGGCGACATGGTTGTCGAGAATCCGGTTCCGGGCTGACAGAGCATCTTGCACGCCGGTCCTTTCCCACTCGTCCATGGTCTTCTGCACATAGCTCAGATCGAAGCGTTCTTTTCGGAAGAGATTGTCTTCCACGGCGAGAAGGATAAGTTCCTGATCCTCTCCGTCATCGATCCACCGACCGCAGATCATCTTCTCCAGACTTCCGAGCCTTCTTCCGATCTTCTCTTCGATGGCAGTGATCAGCGCACTCACATCCTCGCGCACACGCGAAGTAAGCAAGTAAGGACTTCGTCCATCTTTACTTGGTAACTCTTTACTTGGTTGTTCTTTATTTTGTTTATCTTTACTTAGTTGCGTTTGTTTTCCCGATGCAGGTTTTCCTAATGCAAGTTTATCCAACATTGGATTATCGAATGTTGGTTTATCCGATGTTGGATTTCTCAATGCCGGATTATCATGCACAGGATCCTCATAGATGGTGTAGTGCATCTTGCTCATCTGGCCTTTACTGTCTCTCATCCGTTCCCGGACCAGATACCCGTAGGTCTCCATTTCTGTTAAAGCACCACGGACTGCACAAAGACCATCTTTGCATATCCTAGCCAGACCCTCCACTGTGTAGTCCCAGTCTTCAGGCAGCGAAAGGATGATCGAAAGAAGCCCGATCGTCTTAAGTGATAGTCTCATGTCTCGCAGATGGTAATTCCCCATCGCCGTATAATTTGTATTCTTCTTCACTCGGAATACCGCCATTTGCATTCTCCTTTCCCAATAAAAAAGCGCTCCTTTTCTATGAAGAAGAGGAACGCTGATCATCGCTTTTTATCCAAGATTTTACATTTTTCAGCCGTAAAAGAGCCGTTTTTTTCACAAACATATTTTTGATAACAGGCATGTTGAATTCTGAAAAGCACTGTGAATTCTTTGTTTTTATACCTCTCTATTTACCCCACTTTTTACCCCACTTTTGCCAAAAAAGGGCTAAAAACGATGCAAAAAGACGAAACAAGACGAAACAAGACGGAGTATGTGTCGGAACAGGAAACCACTGGTATTACTGCATAAAAGGACTCTTCATGAAACTACATGAAGAGTCTTGGAATTACTGTTGGTTCACAGGACTTGAACCTGCACACTCTCGTACCAGAACCTAAATCTGGCGTGTCTGCCAATTTCACCACACCCGCAAAAAGGCTAAAAAAGCACGAAGAGATGGTAACATTTTTTCAGGAAATGGTCAATCAGAATCCCTCTTACCCGAAAAGACATAGTATAATGGATCAAGAACAGAATTATTTAACATCTGAGGGGGCAATATGAGAAACAGACATCATTGGCTGACAGCTATTCTGCTGTCCTTTATTCTTCTTTTCGGTCCGGGATATCCTTCTTTACGTGCAGCATCCGCAGATCCGGATCTTTCCATTGATTTTACGATAAGAGATAAAAACGGCGATCCGGTTTCCGGCTTTACCCATGGTTACAGAGTTTTGATACAGGGAACGACAGATTCCGGAAGTGATCTTTCGGGAGACTACACCCTGGCTGTGAGTGGCGCAGCCGATACCACCGTTTCCTTTTCTTCCGGTTCAGCTACGATAGAAGTTCCGGCCGGCACCGTTGCTACGATCCGGGATCTTCCTTTTAATTCTCAGGTCAAACTGAGAGTGGTTCAGCGTATCAGATCAAACGGGAATGTTGATGCCGTCTATGAAGACGTCACCACTTCGGACTTGGATTCAAACGATTCACTTATTCTTGATTCGGACAAGAGCGTGCATTTCAATGTGGATCATGAAAGTCTTTTTAAGACCATCACCATCTATCCGAAGGTCTTCGAAGACAGCTGGCCGGAAGATACACTTTTCCGTTACAAAATGAATTTCTGGAACGAAGAAGGCCTGGATCTTTCCCTTCTTTCCTATACGATCGAAGGAGATCCGACAGTTTATACACCTGCTATGGTAAACGGACAACTTACGATCGAAGCCATGATCCCCGTGAATAAAAAGCTTACGATCCGGGGACTTCCCGTGGGCATTTCTTTCGGCGGAAACAACTATACAACGGCCGAACAGTACAACATCTACTGGAATAATGATTATCAGGCCGTAGCCGGCGGTTTCATCGCTGTAACGGACGTCGCCGCCCGTCACGAAAGCCTTTCCAGCGGCGTAATTCAGGATAAGACTCAGGGCACGTGGACAATCAACCTCTTCCGAAGATCCGCATCCGCCGCCATTGCCAAATTCTATGCAGCTCCGGCTGGAGCAGACCCGGATGAACTTTATGATTTTAAAGTGACTTTATTTGACACCGCACTCAATCGTCCGCATACAGGAAAAGTCTGGGTCACGATTGGATCAGTCGACCTTTATAACAGCATTATGCATGGTAGCTTTATTCCTTCCAATATCCCTGTTACGGAAAAACTTGTCGATACCGATGCCAACGGCTCCTTCTATTTGAGTCTCAAAGCCAACGAAGTCGCTGTGCTCGGACGATTGTATCAGGACAGATTCTATCCGCAGGATTATCTCACTATAGGAACAAACGAGCGTGTATATAACAATCAGCTGTCCCCTATGCTGTATCTTCCCCAGGAAGGTCTTCTCCCGGTTTACACCAAGGTCACGGTGGAAGAGCTGACAAAAGATTATGAAGCGGTACCCGGAGTCGGTAAGCCCGGAGGCTACGTACAGGAAGCGACATCCACCTACGCAACCACCGATGTGTTCCACTACTTAAACGCAAGACTGTTCGATTCCTCCCTGCGCCTCTCTAAGACCGTGGAAGGAGAAAACGGCGAGTTTGATTTTACCATCCGGCTGAAGGACGTGTCCGATACCATTCCGGATACCTATTCCTACAGCGGTGATAAGCAGGGCACATTGAACTTTGCTGCCATTTCTTCTGAAACAGGAACCAAGACAGCCAAGGACGGCAGAACCTCCGATATCGAATACAGTATCTTTGAAGCCACCATTTCCCTCAAGGGCGGCGAAAGCATTACCATCGACGGGCTTCCTGCAGGCTGTGAATATGAGGTCATCGAAAAAGATCCGGAAGGCTATAATGTGGAATCCACGGGAAGCAAGGGAACGCTTGAAAGCGGAAAAACTTCTGAAGTAAGTTTTACGAATAGAAGAATCACGCCGACCCCCACTGACACACCGGTTTCCACGCCGGCTACGGCAGCCACAACGACGTCTGCGCCGCCAGTATCTTCCGATACCACACCGGTCCCCACTTCTACATCGACTCCTACACCCAGCCCGACACCTGTACCCGGGAAAGTCGTAAAGACAGGTGAAGCTTCCGGGAAATCCGGAACTTATATCCCCGTCCTCTTTTTGATCAGCGCAGTTTCTGTCGGCGGATTGCTTGTCAGAAAGAAAGATGAAGAGTAGTCATAAGTGTAATCTGTTATAAACACGAAGTATAATGGATAAAGACTTAGAAAGGGGCATAGCAGATGCAGTTCGATTCGCAGGAACATCGTTTCACATGGTTTGCCGCCATGCTGGCGCTGGTTGCCCAGAGTATCCTTCTGATCCTGAAATACCAGATGCTCCCCGGTGCCTGTTTCATGGCAGTCGGTCTTATCCTTCTGAATCTGTCCTATTTTTCGCAGAAGAATGTGAGACGGGCGATTTCGATCCTGCTTCTTCTTATGGCGGCCGGCGCGATTATCGCGCTTCCCCGCTGGTATATAGGCGCACTGGCTCTTCCCTCTATCTCCTGCTGCTACTTCTACCGGAGAAAGACCTGCACCCTTCTAAATACGCTATTTGCCGGCTGCGGTTGGATCCTTGAGGTGATCTTTACTTCTCCGGAACCTCTCGGAGCAGTCTCTTCGCTTCTTTTTACGGCAGTATCTTTCGCAGCCTGGGAGATCCTTCTTTTCTTCCTGCTACGCTCCGCCCTTTCCTCCGAGCAGCTGAGATCCGCTCTTTCTGCGGCAGCGGTGGAGGCACTCGAGCAGCGGACGCTCCGCGAACAGATTGCGAAGAATCAGAAGATAAATGAAAATAATGCCCGTCTTGAAGAGCGTGAGCGCATCTCCCGGGATATCCATAACTACGTCGGTCATACGCTTTCCGCGGCAACCGTCACCCTCGATGCCGCCTCTCTTCTTGTGCCCTCCGATCAGGAAAAAGCACTGGAAAAGATCGATACTGCGAATTCCCGTGTGCATGAGGCGATCTCTTCGGTCCGAAGCGTCGTCCGTACACTCGATGCGGAAGATGACCGGATCGCGCTCGATGACTATCTTCTTTCTCTGGAGAAGATGATCGATGAATTCCGCTCCGACACGACCTATAAGGTGTATCACAACTTTTCACAGGTCAAATCGGAAACAAGGATCCCCATCCAGACCGCATCTTTCCTCTCTTCTTCTCTTTCCGAGCTTCTGACTAATGGCGTCAAACACGGAAAAGCAGACCTGTTCGTGATCACCTTCGTGATAGATTCCGGACATATCCGACTTAAGGTACAAGATAACGGATGCGGCTGGGGAAAGATCTCCGTGAATGAGAAGAAACTGCGTCTGGCCAATGGCTTCGGCCTTCGTAAGATTAAGGAATATACCGAGAACTGCGGAGGCAATTTCGAGATCGAGAGCGAGGACGGATTTACCGTCAGTCTTTCGGTTCCATTTGAGGAGGAAAACACATGACGAAAATACTGCTTGTAGATGATGAACCTCTACTTCTGGAGAGTCTGGAGATCATTCTTTCGATGTCCGGTGATTACGAGATCATCGGAAAAGCCGGAAACGGTGTGGAAGCACTCGCTATCCTCTCTCACGATATCCCGGATCTCATGCTCGTCGATCTGAACATGCCCGGCATGGGTGGTATCGAGCTGATCCCGAAGGTCCACTCGGAATATCCTCAGATCAAGATTATCGTGCTGACCACATTCTACGACGAAAAGAACATCTCCCATGCCATCGCCGGCGGTGCCTGCGGATATCTTCTCAAAGACTCGGGAAAAGATGCGATCCTGAATGCCGTTTCCCAGGCACTTCAGGGAAGAAGCGTCCTTGATTCCAAAGTCATGGAGAAGTTAAACTCGATGCTTGCCGCAGGAGCTCTGGATGCAGAAAAAAAGGCGGCCGGAAATAATGACGGCAGCCTGTCTTCCAATGGGACCGGTACATACAGCGGATCGGGTGTGGCAGGTTCTTTTCACGGATCAGACGCGATCGATCTTGACGACTATGGCATGACTGACAGGGAAAAAGAGATATGCCGGCTGATTGCCGAAGGATGCACGAATTCGCAGATCGCCTCGATCCTCTTTATCAGCGAGGGAACTGTAAAAAACTATGTCTCCACGATCTACGACAAGCTCGGCGAACATGACCGCACAAAGGTCGTGCTCCTGCTTACCAGATCGAAAAGCTAGGAGTTACTCTCCCTTAAGAAGAACTTCCATATCCTCATAGTCTGCTTCGCGCATAAAGTCGTAGAACTCTTCCACAAGATTCCCGTCTTCCGTGCCGGTGAACTGGACAACGGTGACGATCTTCCCATCTATATGCAGATACCCTGCGTCAACATATCCTTCCATCTGAACAATATACGCAAATCTGTCATCTTCGTCATCGTTATATCCGATCTCCGCTTCATCGGCCTGTCTGACCTTCTTCTTGACCTTGTCGAGATCCTGCAATTCGTAATAATAGTCGTAAAGGTCCTGCGCAAACTCCTCATTTTTCATCTCCGCAATGGTGGCATAGACTTGATCCACATCCCCATCGACCTTTGCAAACATCGTCATGTTGGAAACTTTAATCTCGTCCGAATTGAACTTGTCTTCCTCATAATCCATGTCTTCCAGATCGTCCGATGTCAAATGCAAATATGCGCCATCTCCGAAGGTAGTATCTGCGACACGAAGGTTTTTCTTAATTGCATTTCTCTTCTGCTTTGTGGTCATCTCCGCAGCATCAAAGCAGTTTTCCGCAGCACTGATCATTTTCTTATCTGCTTTTTTATACTTGCTTCCGCTTTTGCAGGCGGCAAGGCTAAGCGCCAAGGATAGAACTAATGCTACAGACAGAAACTTCTTCATTCTATATCCTCCGAAAAAACAAACGGACTGTCTTCCGAAGAAGGCAGTCCGTCCATTAACGTCTATTCAGTTCACTCTTCCAGAAGAGCCTCCATATCGGTAAATCCAGCCTTTGTGGAGAACTCGTAATATTCTTCTAAAAGATCGGTTTCATAGCTTCCATCGTAAAGGCAAAGGGAAACAACTTTTCCATCCTGCTTGATGCAAACGGCCTTGGCCTTGTCACTGTCTTCGGAAACCATAATGATCGACAGTTTATTATCTTCCTCTTCAAAGCCATACTCTGCATCATATTTCTTCGCGTCTTTCTTGAGCTGTTTCTCAGATGTTCCGAACTGATCGGCGAAATATTCAAACATATCTGCCGCTATATCTTTATCCGGAGCTTCGATTACATATGTCATCGTATAGCTTCTGTCTTCCGACTTTATTACCAGCAGCGTATTGACCATATCTTCCGGGTCAAATTTGGATGTTGTGAACTCGATGTCCTCCACATCTTCAGTGGTCAGAGTAACGTATGTACCATCCGCAAACGCATCATCTGACGGCTGAAAATTATCACTCATGATCTTCTTTTTCATTTTTTTATTTGCTTCTTCTGCACCTAAGCATTCTTCTGCCGCAGAAATCACTTTCTTCTCGGTAGAAGCATAACCGCCCTTCGATCCGCATCCGACAAGAGCGAACGCCATCGATAATACAAGTGCACATGAAATCAGTTTTTTCATATCCCAATCTCCTCCGAACAATCGATAATACAGTAATTTTACCACATTTCATGCTTTTTCGAAATCTTTATAAACTCTTAGTAAAGAAAAGCTTCTTATGAGGTAAAATAGGAAGAAATGAGAATCCTTCTGCGGTTTTTCCTTGAAAAACCCGCGCCGCATGATGCGCCGTCCGCAGAAAACCAGGAGAATAAAATGGACCAGGAAAATAATGAGAATATGCTGTTCCCGGTGGGAATGGATAATACACTCTCCACAGCAAACGAGGACTTCGTCCGTGAGAATCTGATGTCGGACTCTTTTCTCGATTTTGTGGAGGAAAATACGAAACCGATCGATCAGATGTTTGCCTATTACCAGTGTGCGATCATGGAGGTCGAGACAAAGTTTAAGGTACTCGACGAATCACTTTCTGTCGAGCTCGAGAGAAATCCGATCGAGAGCATCAAGACTCGTGTTAAGTCAGTGGACAGCCTTCTTCGCAAGATGAAAAAGAAGAACATACCTCTGAACCTCTCCGCAATCGAAGAGCGCATCAACGACATCGCCGGTGTCCGGGTGATCTGTTCCTTCCCGGACGATATCTACGACCTGGCAAGTGCTTTTCTGGCACAGGACGACATCACATTGATCGCTAAGAAAGACTACATCAAGGATCCGAAGCTGAGCGGATACAGAAGCCTGCATCTGATCGTCGAAGTTCCGATCTTCTTAAAAGACGAGAAACGGAACATGAAGGTCGAGGTGCAGTTTAGAACGATCGCGATGGATTTCTGGGCCAGCCTCGAGCACAAGCTTCACTATAAGCACGATCTTCCGCCTGAGCGTGCAAAAGCACTGGCCGACGAGCTTCGCGACTGTGCCGAGCGGATCGAGAATCTCGACCAGCGTATGCAGGCGGTACGAAACGAGATCGCGACATATAACGAAGAAAACCCCAAGGATGCTTCGTTCCCGGGGTTCCCGTTCTAATCTGATCTTACTTAAGATTCATCTGATCTTACCGAAGATTTCAAGCTGCACGGATCCATCAGGGCCGTGCAGTTTTTACTTACAGAATTAATCCTCATCGAGGCGAAGGACACTCATAAATGCTTCCTGCGGGACTTCTACCGAGCCTACCTGGCGCATGCGCTTCTTTCCTTCCTTCTGCTTCTCCAGAAGTTTCTTCTTACGCGTGATATCACCGCCGTAGCACTTGGCAAGAACGTCCTTTCTGAAGGCGCGGATCGTCTCTCTGGCGATGACCTTACCGCCGATGGCCGCCTGAACCGGGACCTCGAACTGCTGTCTCGGAATACTCTCCTTTAGTTTCTCGGTCATCTTTCTTCCTCTGGCATAGGCCTTGTCCCTATGAACGATAAAAGAAAGTGCATCGACGATATCGCCGTTCAGAAGGATATCAAGCTTCACCAGATCACTCTTCTGGTATCCTTCGAGTTCATAGTCGAGGGAACCGTAGCCGCGCGTTCTGGACTTCAGCGCATCGAAGAAGTCATAGATGATCTCATTAAGAGGCATCTTATAGTGGAGCATGACACGGATATCGTCCATGTATTCCATGTTGATATACTCGCCTCTTCTATCCTGACAGAGCTCCATCAGGTTACCGACATATTCCTTCGGAGTCATGATCGTCGCCTTAACGATCGGTTCCTCCATATAGTCGATCTCAGCGGGATCCGGCATATTCGTCGGGTTATCCATGCGGATGCACTCACCGGATGTCGTATAGACTTTATAAACAACGGACGGCGCCGTGGAGATCAGGTCGAGGTTAAACTCTCTTTCGAGTCTTTCCTGGATGACTTCATAGTGAAGAAGTCCTAAGAAACCGCAGCGGAAACCAAAGCCGAGAGCGGCGGATGTTTCTGCTTCAAAAGAAAGCGCCGCATCATTGAGCTGGAGCTTCTCAAGAGCATCGCGGAGATCCGGATACTTCGCACCATCCACCGGATACAATCCGCAGAATACCATCTGCTGGATCGGCTTATATCCTTCGAGCGGCTCGGTGGCCGGATCATCGGCAAGCGTTACAGTATCGCCCGGAGCAGTATCTCTTACGTTCTTGATCGAAGCACAGATATAGCCGACCTCGCCGGTCAGAAGTGCTTTTGACGGAACAAATTCACCCGGATGGAAGTATCCGAGTTCAGTAACTACGAACTCCGCGCCGGTATTCATCATGCGGATCTTATCGCCGAGTCTGACAGAACCTTCTTTGACACGGACATTTACGATAACGCCCTTATACGAGTCGTACTTCGAGTCAAAGATCAGCGCGCGAAGAGGCTTATTCTCATCACCGCTCGGCGGCGGAAGGAACTTCACGATCCCCTCGAGGACCTCATCGATACCGACATTATTCTTCGCGGAGATCAGGGGCGCTTCGGATGCATCCAGACCGATAACATCTTCGATCTCTTTCTTCACTTCTTCCGGCTGAGCCGAAGGAAGATCGATCTTATTGATGACCGGCAGGATCTCGAGATTCGCATCGACAGCAAGATATGCATTTGCCAGCGTCTGCGCTTCGATACCCTGTGCCGCATCGACGATCAGGATCGCACCATCGCATGCCGCCAGGCTTCGGCTGACCTCGTAGTTAAAGTCCACGTGGCCGGGCGTGTCGATAAGATTCAAGATATATTCTTCCCCGTCCTTTGCCTTATAGAGAAGTCTTGTGGACTGGGATTTGATCGTGATACCACGTTCTCTCTCGATATCCATATTATCGAGGATCTGGTTCTGCATCTCTCTGGATTCCACCACACCGGTGTTCTCGATCAGGCGGTCGGCGAGAGTGCTTTTGCCGTGGTCAATGTGGGCCACGATGCAGAAATTACGGATTTTTTCCTGTCTGTTCATGTTCGTGTTTATTGCTTTCTATTAGAAAAATTTCATCTTGTTGAAGGGGTAGATCCTCGCGAGAACTTTCGCGTCGATCTGGCTCTTCTTAAATGGTCCCATTCGGCGGCTGTCATTACTTCCGCCACGGTTATCACCCATGCAGTAATACTCATCCGGGCCCAGCGTCATCTCGTCATAACCGCGGCTCTGTCCCTCGGCACCGACATATGTCTTCGTGCCTGCCGGCAGATAGTCAGACTCATCGAGAAGCTGGCCGTTGATATACACATCACCATCCGCGATCTTGATCGTCTCGCCGGGAAGACCGACGATACGCTTGATCAGATTTTCCTCATGAGAGTAACCCTCCATGCCCTTTGCATCGATCGTGATGATATCCCCACGGTCAAAGTTACCGGTATAAACAGAGATCATCTCAACAAATACCGCATCACCGGAGTAGAGCGTCGGCTCCATCGAGCTGCCATACACATCGTTTCTCTGGATGACGAAAACAACCAGAAGGATACCGATCAGAAGTCCGATCGCGACAAACTTGATGGTGTCAAAGAACATATAAAGAGCGCTCTTTTCCTTCTGCGACTCCTCTCTGTCCTTCTTCTTCGCCTTAGCCGCTTTCTTGTCAGTTTCTTCGTCTTCGTCCTCGTCAGACTCTTCTTCGTCCTCGTCAGACTCTTCTTTATCAGTTTCTTCTTCGTCTTCCGCTTCGGATTCTTCGTTTTCTTTTGATTCTCCAACTGTAGCATCAGACTCAGTTTCAGCTCCAGACTCTAGTTCTGCGATCTCAGAATCTTCTGGCTTTGCAAGTTCCGCCAATGCTGCAACAGGAATGATCGCCGCAGCCTCAGAAATACTATTCGTCTCAGACTCTGTCTCCGGTTTCGGTTCAGGATTGGATTCGGCCACCAGTTCCGCAATCGCATCCGCTGCAGTTCCTGCTTCAGATTCTTCAACATCCGCTTCACTTGTCGCTACATCCGTTACTTTTTCAGCGTTTTCAGCGACGTCTTCAGCGACTTTCTCGATTATTTCATCATTTGTCGCTACATCCGTTACTTTTTCAGCATCTTCAGCGACGTCTTCAGCGACATCGGTAACCTCTTCAGAAACTTCTTCTTTAACTTCTTCAGTAACCTCCTGCTTCACTTCGTCCTTTTTCGACTTGAACCAGGAATGTTTCTCAGGCTGACTATTCTCTTGTTCGCGGTTATGTTTTTTCATCCAAACCTCCAGACGATCGTCTGCTTTTCTCTTCTTTCCACTGTCCCGTCAGAGCTTCACTTCTCTTTGTTTACACTCCAAGGCAGCCTTCACTTTATGCGTTCCAGGAACGGATCGCATCCGCAATACCGGAAAGCTCGATCTCTTTCTCTGTACCATCCGCCATGGCCTTCAGCTTCGCCTTGCCGGAACTGATCTCCTCATCACCCAGAACGAGCAGGAACGGGATACCGGTCTTTCCGGCATACTTCATCTGCGCGCGGAAAGATCTTCCCATCAGGTCGATCTCGCAGCCGATGCCCTGTTTTCTCAGACCAAATGCCAGTTTCTGCGCTTCGATCTGTGTCTCCGGTGAAAGGTTCGCGATATAAAGCTGCACCTTCTGATCTTTCTCGATCTCGATGCCCTGTGCTTCCATCTCGAGGAGGAATCTCTCGGCACCCATGGCAAAACCGATACCCGGTGTCGGCTGTCCGCCGATCTCGGAAACAAGTCCGTCGTAACGTCCGCCACCGCAGATCGTACCCTGCGAGCCGACGTTTTCGGACTTAAACTCGAAGACGGTTCTTGTATAGTAATCGAGGCCTCTTACGATGCCGGAATCGATCTCATAGGAGATGCCAAGAGCTTCGAGGTTTGCTTTCAGCCCCTCAAAATGCGCCTTACAGTCATCGCAGAGATAGTCGATGAGTCTCGGTGCATTGGCCGCGATCGCACCGCACTTCTCTTCCTTGCAGTCGATCATACGGAGCGGGTTCTTCTCGAAACGCGACTGACAGTCCTCACACATCTCGGACAGGTGCGGGCGGAAATAATCCTTCAGGATCTTGTTATACTCCGCGCGGCAGGTCGGGCAGCCGATGCTGTTGATGCACAGCTTCGTCTTCTTTAATCCCATGCGCTCGAAGAAAGCCACGAGGATGCTGATGATCTCGGCATCGATCGCCGGTCCCTCTGCACCAAAAGCTTCCACGCCGAACTGGTGAAACTCTCTGTAGCGGCCCTTCTGCATCTTCTCGTAGCGGAATGCCGTGATGTTATAGAACAGTCTGACCGGGCTCGGAAGCGAGCTCATGCCGTTCTCGACGAAGGATCTGACGACACCCGCGGTTCCCTCCGGACGGAGAGTGATCGAGCGGCCGCCCTTATCCTCGAAGGTGTACATCTCTTTTTGAACGACGTCCGTCGTGTCGCCGACGGAGCGCAGGAACAGATCCGTCTGCTCAAATGTCGGGATACGGATCTCTTTATACCCGTACTGTCCGCATATCTCTGCAAAAGCACTTTCCGCTTTTTGCCACTTATAAACTTCCTCAGGCAGAATATCTTTCGTGCCTTTCTGACAACTGTATTTCATAAAGTTTCTCACTTTCTCTTATCTAAACAATTTATTATACACTAATTTAGCTCACTCCGATAGACCAGCATCGCAAGAACTGCAGGCGCCGCCGTCTCTGTGCGGAGGATCCTCTTCCCGAGTGTCACGAGCTTGGCGCCGCATTCTTCCGCAAGTTTTGCTTCTTCTTCGGCAAATCCACCCTCCGGCCCGATAAAGACCGCGATCTTCGGGTGTTTCTCAAAGTCCACCGGCGCCAGGATCTTCCCAAGAGATCCTTCCTTTTCCTCTTCCCACGGGAAAAGCACCAGATCGCAGGTTTCCTGCGCTTCTTTCAGTGCGGTTTTTAAGTCCATCACATTTTCCACCTTCGGAACTATGCCGCGGCCGCACTGTCTTGCCGCCTCCAGGGCGATCGCCTGCCAGCGGTCGCGCTTTCCGTCTTTTCCGTCCTTGATCTTCACGATCGAGCGGGAGCAGGCGGTCGGCACATATCTTGTCGCGCCCAGTTCGACGGACTTCTGGATGGAAAGATCCATTCTCTCTCCTTTTGCCAGGCCCTGATATATCGTCGCTTCAAACTTCGGCTCATTCGCATTTGGATGTCGGTCACGGATAGATACAGCGACCAGTGCTTTTGACACGGAAACGATCTCGCAAACATGGTCGGTCCGCATACTGTCGCAGAGGATCAGCTCCTCGCCGGGGCGCATGCGAAGCACATCCGAGAGATACCGCGCATTATCGCCGCCGATCTCCCAGGTAGAGATCCCTTCGTCTATTTTCGTGTCGATAAAAAGTCTGGTCATATTCCCACTCCTACTGAAAATATCTACTCCCCATTATACAAAAACCCTGAAAATCAAGGAAGCACCCAGTATTATAATCACCTTACAAATAGGGAAACTTCGCTTTTCTCCTTCACCGCGCAAGAAAAGCGGGCCGCCCTGAAGGCAGCCCGCTTCGTAAAGTTCATCTAACAGTGCTTTTGGATCAGGTCCTGAACGCAGAACCGATCAGATTCACGATCTTACCGATCGGCATCGTCTGGATCCATACCTTACCCGGGCCGGTGACGACTGTGTTAAAGAGGCCCTCACCGCCGAAGAATACATTCTTCGCGCCATGGACCATCGTGATATCCATCGATACAGTCTCTTCCATCATCGCGAGATAACCGGTATCGATCAGCATGGTCTGTCCCGGGAGAAGATCATACTCGACGATCGATCCGTCGATCTCCACAAAAGCAAGTCCCGTACCGGAGAGTTTCTGCATGATAAATCCTTCGCCGCCGAAGAACCCCGCGCCAATCTTTTTTCTAAAGAAGATGCTAAGTTCAACACCTTCAGTCGATGCGAGAAAAGCACTTTTCTGAGCGATGATCGGCTTATCCGGCGTGATCTCGATCGCGCGGATCTCACCCGGGAAGCTGGAAGCAAAAGCAATCAGGCCCTCTGAGTCCTCTGCGGAATATCTGTTCTGGAACATGGACTCTCCGGAAAACATACGTCCGATAGATCTTCCGATACCGCCTGTCGCATGTGTCTCCATTCGCATATTCGATGACATCCAGCTCATCGCGCCACGTTCTGTGATCATCGCCTCACCGGGCTGAAGATGGCAAACAACGACCGGGAGCTGATCACCGGTAATTTCGTATTTCATATACTATTCCTCCCAAAAGTGAATACTTGATTATTGTATCATTCCTCCGTTTAAAAAAGAAGGGACGCCTCATCAATTTGAGACGTCCCAGTTTGGAATGCTGTGTAAATACTTCTTACATCGCAGGATAGATCGGAACCGGAGAAGAAGATGCTCTCTTCTCTTTTCCTCTTCTTGCCATGATCATGATACCGCCCACCAAGATCAGCACACTTGCAACAATGCTCAGGAAATAACCGGGACCTCTTTCGACTACACTTCCCAGATTCAGATCTTTGATGGAGTTTTCATTTACCAGGATAACCAGACCGCAGGCACAGGTATTAAGTATTGACATGACAAATACTCCGACCTTTAATCCCGCAAAGAGGAAAATAAGGATCAGTACGACATTGATCATATACAGCCAGCCGACCGGAACCTTCAGAAGTGTGCTGGCAACTTCCACGAAGCGGACCTTCTTCTTAAGTCCGAAGAGTTTCAGGAACAGTGAAACGAACAGCAGCGCGCAGGATGCGAGCAGGATGATCGTATCCACTTTCTTAATGTCAAATCTCTTCGGTTTCTGACCTACAGGTGCGAATCCCGCCGGATTATACTGTCCCGGAACCGGTGCATAATTCATCTGCGGTGCAGGCTGCTGGTACTGCGGCTGCGGGAACTGCTGCGGTACAGGCTGCTGGACAGGCTGATACTGCGGAGCCGGAGCGCTCTGCGGATACTGAACAGGCTGCGGTGCTGCAGGAGCAACCGGAGCAGGTGCTACAGGTGCTGCAGGAGCAACCGGAGCTGCAGGTGCTACTGGAGTGCCACAGAACAGACAGAATTTGGCATCATTGGATAATTCTTTGCCACAATTACTACAAATCATATGATATACCCCCAATATTGTTCTTTTGGTCTCATCCTCATGGGAAGACGTCAAGAGCCTTTAATATTTTTATTATAGCCTCTAAGAAGCACTCCCGCAACAAAAAAGCGCCACCCGGCCGAAATCAGCGGGTGGCGTTTTCTGATTTTAAAGTTTCAGGCAGTTCATCTGCCGCAACATCGTCTGTCGGTGATCAGACGTTGGCGAGTCTCTTGAAGTTTTCTGCCATCGGAGCATACAGATCCTTGTAGATCTGGTAGTACGGCTCATACTGTGCGTGTACGTCTGCTCTTGCATCCATGGAGGAAGCGGAGAAGATCGTCGCGCCGCAGGCTTCCTGGATCGTCGGATATACGCCGGCTGCTACGGATGCTAGGAGAGCTGCACCGAGTGCACCGCCCTGATCGGAAGCGCAGGTATTTACTGTGCAGTCAAATACGTCTGCAAGCATCTGTCTCCAGAACTTACTCTTGGAGCCGCCGCCGCATGCATACATGGAATCGATCTTAACACCGAGGTTATTGAAGATATCGATGGAGTCACGGAGTGCGTAAACAACACCCTCCATTACCGCACGGAGCATATCTTTTCTCTCGTGCATAGCGGAAAGCCCGAAGAATACGCCACGGGCATTCGGATCGAGATGCGGTGTTCTCTCACCCATGAGGTACGGGAGATACAGGAGACGGTTTGCACCGATCGGTACATCCTTTGCGATCTCGTCGAGGAGCTGATATACATCGATTCCGCGCTTTTCTGCTTCGATCACTTCTGCGTCACAGCAGGTATTCTTGAACCACTTGAGGGACAGGCAGGCAGCCTGGTGAACGCCCATTACGTGCCAGCAGCCCGGAACAGCGGAGCAGAATGTATGTACACGGCCCTTCGGGTCGACCTGCATGTCATCTGTATGAGCAAATACAACACCGGAAGTACCGAGTGTTACAAATGCAGTTCCTTCTTTAACAACGCCGCATCCGATAGCAGCTGCCGCGTTATCGCCTGCACCTGCAGCAACCGGAATACCTGCCGGGAGACCTGTCTCGGCAGCGATCTCTTCTGTGACGCGGCCGGATACCTCAACAGACTCGTAAACTTTTGAGAGCCACTCCTTCTTGATGTCGG
>ODAI013614518.1_pt1 | contig 17301 bp, 15 predicted proteins | sample 1539321 | NCBI WGS metagenome assembly ODAI01 (sample SAMN02144231, study PRJEB22623) | gut metagenome | biome: sheep rumen | host: Ovis aries | place: New Zealand | reverse complement strand
CCTAAGATTTCTTTCAACGAATTGTAGGCACTTTGGATCTCAACCGTGATCAAATCCGGTTCCACTCCATCCAAAGTCTGCTGTCTGGCCGTTTTTATGCTCAGCAAAGCTGCCTTTGCCAGGCCGATTTGACGGTCATTATTCAGTACATCCCCGTTTACGATCATCTTGGATTCAAAACGGCGCTTGATTTCATCCTTTAATGCATCAATCTCCTTATTCTGGGCACTGATGCTGATGCCTCTTGTATCTTCTGAGATATCATTCTTGTTATAAACAATGATCGGATCCTTATGACGGCATTTTTTCAGGATCTCTTCATCCTCTTCCGTCAGTTCCTTTCCGGCTTCCAGAACACAGATGACTAAGTCCGCTTCTTCCAGCGCTTCTTCGCTCTTATTGATGCCGATCTGTTCAATCTTATCATCCGTTTCATGGATTCCGGCCGTATCGATAATCTCTAACGTCAGATCATCCAGGTGAGCAACACCTTCCACCAGGTCTCTTGTAGTACCGGCAATTTCCGTTACGATTGCTTTGTCCTTTTGAATTAAGGCATTCAGTAAACTGGACTTTCCGACATTTGGTCTCCCAATGATTACCGTTTTTATACCTTTTAGTAATAATCTGTTGTTTTCTCCTTCTCTGATGATTCGGTTTAACTGTGTTTCCCAACTGTCCAGAGAAGGGAGCAAGAGTTCATTGGTCAGCTGTTCAATATCCTCATATTCCGGATAATCGATATTGACTTCAATCTGAGCGATGACTTTTAACATGTCATCCACCAGCGGATTCAGTAAACGCGCTACGCTGCCGTTTAACTGATTCATGGCAGCCTTGGCCCTGAAGTCATTATCCGCATGGATCAGATCATTAACGGCTTCCGCCTGAGACAGGTCGATTCTGCCGTTCAGGAAGGCACGTTCCGTGAATTCTCCCGGCATGGCCAGTCTGGCGCCATGCGCAATACATAAGGAAAGGATCTTCCTCATGATATGGACACCGCCATGGCAGTTGATTTCCACCACATCTTCTTTGGTATAGGTCTTCGGCGCCTTAAAGACACTGATTAAGACCTCATCCACCGGTTCTCCCTGATCCATAATATGTCCATAGGTCACCGTATGGCTTTTTGCTTTTAAAAGATTGCGGTCAAACATCTCATTGACAATGGGAACCGCCTGATCGCCGGTTAAACGGACGATACCGATGGCGCCTTCCGCCAATGGGGTACTGATAACACAAATCGTATCATTTAACATAAGACAATTTTCTCCAACTCTTCCGCTTGCCGGATCAGATAATCCGGATGGTTGTTACGAAGTTCCTCTTCAGAACGGAATCCCCATGTCACGGAGCAGACATCGACACCGGCATTCCGTGCCGTTTCAATATCCACACTGCTATCTCCGACATAGAGAACATCTTTGTTCTTTAATCCAAATGATTCAATCATTTCCAGCAGGGAAGAAGGATCCGGCTTGCTTTTCCGTCCTGCATCTCCGCCGATAACCTGATCAAATAATCCTAAATAGTAATTCGATATCATTTCCGTGGCATAATTCTCCGATTTATTGGTGATTATGCCCAGTCTAATTCCTTTCTCCTTTAACTTTGTTAATACTTCCTGAATCTGAGGATAGGGTACTGTTTTATCCGTTTTATGCATTTCATAATAGTCATCATAATAACGCATAAACGTATCCATGTCAGCCTGCGGACCTTTATTTCTCAGAACCCGTTCCGCCAGCTTAAACTTCCCGTTACCGACTTTTTCCCGGACGGAATCGATGCTCTCTAACGGAAGATCCATGGTCCGAAGTGCGGCATTTACCGCATCCGCCAGATCCTCCAGCGTATTGAGAACCGTACCGTCTAAATCAAATATCACTGCCTGATACATTTCTATCCTTCTTTCACCAGTAAATATCTGTACTGCTTATTCTTTACAAAGAGTAATGTAAAGGATACTGCCAATGCCAACACCTGTGCCGTAACCGGGGAGAACCAGACTCCGTCCGTTCCAAAGATTCCTGGAAGGATAAAGACGCACCCCACTTCGAACACAAAGGTACGCAGGAAGGAAATCACCGCACTGACCGGTCCGTTTCCCAATGCCGTAAAGAACGACGACATATAGATACTGAAACCGCAGAATAAGTAATAAATACTGTGGATTTTCATCGCATGTGTGGTCAGATCCCACAAACCTGCGTCATAACTTGTAAAGATTGCTGCGAGCTGTCTCGCAAACAGACCGGAAACCGTAAACATGATGAGTGCTCCGGCGCTGATGATCACCATGCTCTTCTTTAATATGTTATTGATCTCATATGTATTGTTTGCTCCGTAGTGATAGGCAACGATCGGCGATGAGCCGGAGGCATAGCCCAGGAAGGAAGCCACAAAGACATAATTGAGATAGGAAATCGCTCCGTATGCGTCAACACCGTTCTCTCCGAAGTAAGACATTAATACCATATTATAGATAATGGTAACCAGAGAGAGGGAGATATTGGAGAAGAGTTCCGACACTCCGTTGGCACATGTTCGTTTGATAAAACGGAAATCCCATTTGAAACGGGTAAACCGTAACAGGCTGTCATTCTGCCGGGAGAAATAGATAATCGGCAGGATTCCGCCGGTCAATTGACTTACTGCCGTTGCTATGGCGGCGCCCGTAATTCCCAGTTTCATCACGGCGATAAAGACCGCATCGCCGATAAAGTTTAGAATACCGGCTAAAACTGTTACATATAATCCTAATTTCGGTTTTTCTGCGACAATTAGGAAGCTTTGGAACACATATTGCAAAACATAGAAGGGGACACACAGGAATAAGATCCTGCCGTAGATGATGCAGTTATCCAAAACCACTCCCTCTGCTCCTACCTGAATCGACAGTTGGCGGATGAAGATGAATCCCAGGATGCCAACCGTCAGTGCGAAGGTGCTGGCGACCGCAATCAGTAACGTAAATGACTGCTGTGCCTCTTCGCTGCGCTTCTCGCCCAGCATCTGTGCCACCAGGGCACTGCCACCGGTACCGATCATAAATCCGAAGGCTGCCACAAGCTGCGGCAGAGGCCAGATCAGATTCACGGCAGTAAAGGCATCCTTCCCCGCGAAGTTACTGACGAACACTCCATCAATCACCCCGTAGACGGAAATTAAGACCGTCATCGCGATGGAAGGGAAAACAAACTTCAGTAATCTCTGATAGGAGAAATGATCGGACAGCTTAATCCTCGTCTTCACTGTTTTCGGTCTTCTCTTTAAATATGCGGATATATGTCCGGTATCCTTCCAGAAGCTGTTCCGCTTCTTCACCCATGGCATCCACCACTTCGATTTCCTTGTTGATGAGCGGATCGATATACTCACGGATAACGGATCTTCCGCGGTCCGTCAGATAGATATCTTTCCGTCCGTAATTCTCTTCGAGATAGGCATATCTTCCTTCCACCAGTTTCTTCATGGCAGAGTTCACGGAAGACTTGCTGTAATGCGTGTAGTCGCAGATTTCCTTTTGCGTTCCGCCTTCTCCGTATAAGGCGATATAGTAGAGAATCTCAAAAATCATATAGGAAATTCCGATCTCATCCGCGGCTTCGCGGTACAGACTGTTCAGTTCCTTGAGTTCCCGGTTCAAATCTGTCAGTAAAAGTTCAGCATTCATGCCAAATTCCTCCAGTCCATTTTCGTACTCAAATATGATAGTATGAATTCGTACCGCTGTCAAGGAAGAAAAACCGCTTTTTTGCATCAAAAAAGGGCAGCCTTGCGGCCACCCGGTCTTTGTTAGGGTTATTTTGCTTCGAGCCAATCGGCAATATTCATGATCTTAATGCCGTAATAATCGAAAGACTTGCTGCTGGAATTGGTGATCAGATACTTCGGATAGTTGTCCTTGATCTGCAGCAGGGTGCTGATCGCATCGTTGAAGCGTGTCGTGTCGGAGAGGTTTCCGATGACCTGGATGTACTCCTTCTCGCCGTTCATCATCGACATGAAGTCGATCTCCTTTTTATATAATTTACCGACGTTGACTTCCTTGCCACGGCGCAGCAGCTCTAACAGAACGATGTTGGAGAGCATCTTTTCGTCATCGATTTCCGTCGTATTGCGGTAAGCGTAGCTGTACATTAAATCGGCCACGTAGTACTTGCAGTCCTTGCTGAGGTATTTTTCCTCACGGATCTCATAGCGCTGTACTTCAATGAACAGATTCGATTCCACGATCGCGTCGATGAATTTTGAGACCGTTTTATTGTCTGCGGTAATTCCCTTGCCGTTCAGATATTTGGCGATCCCGTAGGCTGAAATCAGCTCGTTGGTGTGATTCATGAGGTAGTCCAGTACGTCATAGAACATATCCCTGTTTCTGATCTTATTGCGCTTTAAGACAACGTCAATGATCTTTTTAAAGATTAATTCCTCACGGACATAGAAGAATCTCTGGTCAATGGATTTCATGCCGTAGACGTCAGGTAAACCGCCGACACGGGAATAGGCCTTAAAGAGGTTGGCAGTGCCCATCTTTTCCACATCCAGATTCTGATAATTAATATATTCGTTGAATCCAAACGGATACATCTTGACCACTTTCACCCGTTTTTCGAGTAAAACATCCAGATCCTTATCGCCTTTCAGTAAAAACGGAGAGGAAACAAAGATTTTATAGACTTTTTTCGCATGAAGTTTTAATAAACTCTTCTTGAAATCAGGATACTTTTCAATATTGTCCACCAGGATAAAGTTGTTTTCTTCACTCTTGTATCTGCTCTCAATATATTTTTCAAATTTCAGCTGGGTATGGTACTTCGCGTTCTCTTCCTGGTTCAAATTTAAGCGAATTACGTTAGCCGGTGCATAAACTTCAGTTATGTAGGATTCTAATTCATCAAAAAGGATTGTTTTGCCGCTTCCCTCGACACCACAGATATATTTAATGTCGTCTGTTTCGGCAAGGTCGATCAGCTGATTCAAATATTGGATCTTCATTATATATACCCCTCCTATAAAGTAAATTATAGAACAACCGTATTTTAGAATTCAAGAAACTAAGGATAAATTTCACTGATTTTCATGTTTTTAAAGACCTAAATATTTATATTACTTATTTAGGCCTTTAATTTATAGTATTTTTCCTGTTTTTGGGCAAACAGAAAAGCCGATATACTCGGCTTATAATTCTTCTTCTAAACAATTTAGTAATTCAAGAATCCGGTTCAGATCTTTGTTATCCTTGTAGCTGATCGTGATCTTGTGCTTGGAAACTTCAACGTCTGCCTTCAGTTTATCCTTCAGGGAACTTTCCAGATCCATTAAGAAGATATCCTTTTCTTTCTTCTTCGGCTTGACAGGTTCCTTCTTCTCGTCCTTTAACATCTTTTCCAGATCATGGACGGAGAGCTGCTCATTCACGATGCGCTTGGCCCAGGAAGTGATCTCTTCCGGATCCTCCAGTGTTAACAGTGTTCTGACATGGGAACCGCTGAGTTTTCCTTCCACGACCATTTCCTGTACGGCTGTCGGGAGTTTTCTTAAACGCAGCAGGTTGGTGATATAGGTTCTGGATTTTCCCAGTCTCTGTGCCAGCTGTTCCTGCGTATAATTCAGATTGGTCAGAAGCGTATAGTATCCGTTGGCTTCTTCAATCGGATTCAGGTTTTCTCTCTGAATGTTTTCCAGCATGGTGACTTCCATCATCTGGCTGTCATCCATCTCGAGAATAATGGCCGGAATGGTTTCCAGACCTGCAATCTTGCAGGCTCTTAACCGGCGTTCCCCGGCAATCAGTTCATAACCGTTAATGGCCTTTCTCACCAGAATCGGAGTAAAGACACCATGTTCCTTAATGGACTCGGCCAGTTCGTTCAGTTTCTCCTTATCGAACTGAACACGTGGCTGATACGGGTTGGCACGGATCTCCGTTACCTTGATCTCATGCTTAATACTGGTCTCGTCATTCTGAATCTCATCCAGAACTCTTGTCAGATCTTCACCGAAGATCTGATCCAAACCTTTTCCTAATCCCATTATTTTCTGCTCCTTTCATTCGCGGCAAGAATCTCTCTTACCACAGCAGCGTATGCTTTGGACCCTTCACCGCGGACATCATACTGGAAGATGGATTCCCCGCGGGACGGTGCTTCCGCGAAACGGACCGTTCTCGGAATATGTGTCTTGTAGACGATCTCCTTGAAATACTTCCGGACTTCGGCGGAAACTTCCTTGCTTAAATTCGTATGTGCATCGAACATCGTTAAAAGAACGCCTTCGATTTTCAGCTTGTTGTTAAACAGTTTGTTGACCAGACGGATCGTGCTTAATAACTGGGTCAGACCTTCCAGGGCATAGTATTCGCACTGGACCGGAATGATGACCGTATCCGAAGCCGTCAGGGCATTGGTATTTAATAAACCCAGAGAAGGGGGACAGTCGATGATAATGTAGTCGTACTGATCGCGGACCGCATCCAGATGTTTCTTCAGGAAGCGTTCTCTGCCGGTCTTATATTCCGACATCTGCAGATCGGCACCGGCCAGATCGATGGTTGCCGGCAGTAAATCCAACGGCGGTTCCTTCAGATGCTGAACCGTCTGATCAAAGGTCGACTGATCCATGATCAGATCGTAGACACTGTAGGTAACGGAATACTTCGGCGCATAACAGCCCAGACCCTGCGTCGCATTTCCCTGCGCATCAAAATCAACCAGCAGTACTTTCTGGTTTAAATAGGCTAATCCGGCCGCAATATTAACACTTGTTGTTGTCTTGCCAACCCCGCCTTTCTGGTTGGCAACCGATATAATCTTTGCCATATTCCTTTACCCCTCTTTCGGGAACTTCACAATGATCCGGCGATCCGTGTCTGTTTCCGTTTCTTCTACCTGTAACTCGATTCCCATTTTCCGGCACATTTCCACAGCCTGGCGGATGGTATTGACCGCCACCATCTGGTTCCGGGAGAATCCTTTTGTTTTATGTTTTGTCTCTGCGGTTCCTTCCGCTTTACCGTTCAGCTTCTGAACGTATTCTTCCGTTTCCTTGACCGTATAGTCTTTGGATATGATCCGATTTAACACACGGGTACGCTTGGAAGGATCCACGTTCAACAGCGCTCTGGCGTGACGTTCCGTGATTTTCTTTTCGATAATGGCCTGCTGGATCTTTCCGGAGAGCTCCAGTAAGCGCAGTTTGTTCGCAATGGTGGACTGGGCTTTTCCCAGCTTCTGGGCCAGTTCTTCCTGCGTGTAGCCGTTATTGCGTAAGATCGTCTGATAGGCTTTCGCTTCCTCAATGGCGCTGAGGTTCTCTCTCTGAATATTCTCAATGAGAGCCAGCTCCGCACTTTCGCGGTCGGTTGCTTCCATGAGGATGCACGGAACCTGCTGCAGACCCGCCAGTTGGCAGGCGCGGTAGCGGCGTTCCCCGGCAACGATCTCATATCCTTTTTTGTGCTGTCGTACCACAATCGGCTGGATCAGTCCGTTTTCCCGGATGGACTGCGCAAGCTCAAAAATCGTATCATCCCCGAAATCCTTTCGCGGCTGGTACCTGTTTGGACGGATATTCTCGATTGCGATTTCCAGTACTTCTTTGTTCATAACGGTTTCTTTTTGATTCTGTCATAGCGGCGCGGATACTTCAGATCCGTCGCTTTTTCCTTGCGGATGCGGATGTTGTAGCGTCCCGCTCCGTTTAATGTTAAATACTCCACTGCTTCTGTTTTCCCGCCTAAGAGCCGGATGGCATTTCTGGCAACTTCCGCTTCTTCCTTGCCGGCCGCACCTTTCATGGCCAGGAAGCATCCGCCGACTTTCACAAGCGGCAGACACAGTTCCGAAAGGACAGGGAGGTTGGCAACCGCCCGGGCCGTCACAACATCAAAGCTTTCCCGCGCTTCCGAGACATAATCTTCCGCACGCTCATTGACAGTTGTAATACCCTTGAGGTTCAGCTTGCGGATCACTTCATTTAAGAAGGTGACGCGCTTTCCCGTCGGTTCCAGTAAAACGACCTCCAGTTCCGGACGGGCAATTTTCCAGACCACACCCGGGAAACCGGCGCCGCTGCCGACATCGATCACGCGGCCTTTCACTTCTTCACTTAAGGAAAGAAGGCAGTCCAAAAAATGTTTTTCGTAAATTTCGTCCGTCTCCGTAATGGCGGTCAGATTCATTTTTTCATTCCACTGCTGTAACAGCAGGCAGTATTCATCGAATTGTTCGATCTGTTCCTGTGATAGATCAAACGGAGAAGAGGTAACATAAGCAACAAATTCTTCTTTCGTCATTTCATACCTCCGCGTGCTAATTATATCATAGATAGCATTATTTCTCGGGAAATAATTATATGATATTTCCTCGCCAAACAAAAAGGTGATTTCTCACCTTATTCGTTTTCAAATGCCTTCTTTAACAAAGTAAAGTACTTCCGGGCATCGGCTTTTAAGACGATCTCCACCGGGGAGGTTTCATCCTCTTTGACCACCAGGGTTCCGTCCAGCGGATCGTTGCCGCAGATGATATCCGTCGCGTAACGCTTGGACTCCAGGATCACGGAAGGATCCAGGAGCGTGGCTACCGCCAGAGCGTCATGAATTGCTTCGGCAGAACCGTCCGTCCATCCTAAATGTTTGGATACTTTGGCCCGTAATTTAATGATGTCATGGGCGAATTTGCCGTATTTTGTGTTCAAATCCGCAAATTCATCGGCCATTTCCATCGATAGCGGTGCGGAACTGGTCGCATTGAGCGAAACGATCCGTACCTTCACTCCGGAATTTAGTATTATTTTTACCGCTTCCGGATCATGCAGGAAATTGGCTTCGGCCGTCGGTGTGACATTGCCCATCCCGACGCTTCCTCCCATGAAAACAACCTCTTCAACATGGTCCTTAATCCGTGGTTCCATGCGGAAGGCCATCCCGATATTGGTTGGCGGGCCGACCGGAATCAGCGTGACTTTCTCTTTGGAATTCATTAAGGTTTCCACCAGGTAAGAGCAGGCATGCTTTTCTTCTTTTTTACTGACCGCATCCGGTAACGGCAGTACCTTCGGATGGATCGTATAGCGCACGCCGTCCTCTTCAAACCAGATGGCATTTCCCGGATTCTGCGCCAGACGCTTTTCATCCAGCGTCCGTACGATCGGTGCGCTGCATCCCTGATAGACCGGGATCTTCGCACCCATAAAGTCCAAAACCCGTAAGGTATTCTCCACGCAGTCTTCCACGCTGTTGTTTCCCCAGGTAACCGTTACACCTAAGATATCCAGCTGCCTGGAAAGATACGCCAACATCAGCGCAATGGAATCATCACTGCCGGTATCCACATCCAGAATTACTTTTCTCATCGGTGTTTCCTCTATCTTTTCATCTGTTTGATATAGACCGCCAATACGGCAATGTCTGCCGGATTGACGCCGGAGATCCGGGACGCCTGTCCCAGAGTTGCCGGTTCGATATCCAGTAGTTTCTGTCTTGCTTCCAAAGACAGATGCGGTACGTCACGGAAATCAATTCCGCTCAGTTTGATGTCCTCCATGCCGGCCAGCTTATCCGCTTCCTTGCGCTCCTTAAAGATATATCCTTCATATTTGATTTCGATTTCCACATCGCTGATTTCTTCAAAGCTGTACTCCGGAAGATCTGAGACATACGGTAAGAGTCGCGCAAGTTCCACGCGCGGACGGCGGACCAAATCGATCAGGATCATGGATTTTTCCATGGCATCGTATCCGCATTCCTTTAAGTATGCATCAAGCTCTGCGCACGGACGGATGTGACGTGTCTCACATAACTCCCGCAGTTTTTTTTCATGTTCGATCTTTTCCGTATAGAAGTGATACTGCTGCTCTTTGACCAGTCCGGCTTCTTTTCCGTATTCCGTGAGTCGCTTATCGGCGTTATCGTGACGGAGCAGTAAGCGGTATTCCGCCCGGCTGGTTAACAGACGGTACGGTTCCTTGGTGCCTTTGGTGACCAAATCGTCGATCATGACACCGATGTAGGATTCATCTCGCCGTAAGATCAGCGGTTCTTTATCCTGCAGTTTGAGGCAGGCATTGATTCCCGCCATTAAACCCAGACCGGCCGCTTCCTCATATCCGGAAGTGCCGATGATCTGTCCCGCACAGTAGAGGTTTTCCACCGTCTTGACTTCCAGAGTCGGTTTTAACTGCAGCGGGTCTATGGCATCGTATTCAATCGCATAGGCATATTTCTTCACCACACAATGCTCCAGCCCCGGCAGGGTATGGATCATCTTCTCCTGCACATCATATGGCAGGGATGTGGAGAAGCCCTGAACGTAAGTTGTATCCAGGGAAAGGCTTTCCGGCTCCAGGAAGAGCTGATGGCGCTCTTTATCCGCAAAGCGGACGAGCTTGTCTTCAATGGAAGGGCAGTAACGCGGTCCGACACCTTCCACAATTCCGGAATACATGCTGGAACGGTGAATGTTCTCCTTGATGATCTTATGAGTCTCCGGCTGCGTATAGATCAGATAGCACAGTACCGGCTCCGCAATCGTCTCCTCCTTTTTGGTCTGATAGGAGAAGTGGTAGAATTCCGGGGTTCCCGGTTCTTCCTGCGCTTTGGAGAAGTCAATCGTATTGGTATAGACGCGCGGCGGCGTTCCCGTCTTTAAGCGGAAGGTCCGTAAGCCAAGGTCCCGTAAGGACTGGGACAGATTCTTGGTGGTGCGCTCCTGGTCCGGTCCGCTCTCATTCACCTGGGAGCCGACCATGACTTTTCCGCTCATATAGGTACCGGTCGTCAGGATCAGTGCCTTGCACTCTTCGAGTGTTCCGTCTTCCAATAGGATTCCCCTGATCTTGCCGTTTTCCGCAACAACGCGTTCCACTAAGGAACACTTCACATCCAGATTTTCCTGATGCAGTAAAACTTCCTGCATCCGCTTCTTATATTCGATCTTATCCGACTGGACCCGTAAGGAACGTACCCCAGGGCCTTTGGTCGTGTTCAGCATTTTAAACTGCAGGGCTGTCAGATCGGCATTGCGTCCCATCTCGCCGCCCAGTGCATCGATCTCCCGGACCACGATGCCCTTGGCAGGGCCGCCGACCGAAGGATTGCACGGCATGGAGGCAATCATATCAATATTCATGGAATACAGTGCTGTTTTCATGCCGATTCTGGCACTGGCCAGTGCGGCTTCACATCCGGCGTGTCCACCGCCGACAACAATCACATCATACATGCTGCTTCGCCTCCTTATGCCTATACATTTTACCACAGAACCATATACCCTTACGCATTTATTTCCACTGTGGTACAATGAAACCATGAAACTGTTACGTTATTTACTCTTATCGGATGTAGCGCTGTTTACGCTGATCCCGCTCTTACTCCGCTTCATCAATAAGGATGTGGCATTGGGAGCAATGCTGGTATTATACTACGGTGTCTATCCGATCCATTTTGCGGTCATCGGCTTCTTTTCCGGAAAGGAGAAGATTCCGTATCTGCCGGCTGTGACGTTCGGAATCTTTTTGGCATCGATGTTCTTCCTGTTCCGTTCCCAGGAACTGTCCTACATCCAGTACGGATTCTATTATTTATCCATCTCCTTTATCGTGATGGGGGTGGCTTACATCGTAAACCATATTGTAAAGAAACAATAAAAGTTACTGCGGTAACTTTTTCTTTGTTGTGAGGCTGTTATGCATTTACTGTTGGGAATTATCTATCTGGCCTTTATCTCCCTGGGCCTTCCGGACTCCTTACTGGGCTCGGCCTGGCCGGTGCTGTCGGTGGATCTGCATCTGCCGCTTTCTTCTTCCGGAATCATCTTCATGATCATCTCCGCCGGTACGGTCATTTCATCACTGAATGCCGACCGCCTGTTACGGAAGTATTCCACAGGCGTTCTGACTGCCGTATCCACGGGAATCACAGCCGGGGCCTTATTCGGCTTTTCCGTTTCCCGTTCCTTAACGGAACTCTGCTTCTGGGCGGTTCCGTACGGTCTGGGTGCCGGCTGCATCGATACAGCACTCAATAACTATGTGGCATTGCATTATGAAACGAGACACATGAACTGGCTGCACTGCATGTGGGGGATCGGCGCTTCGGTGGGGCCGTATCTGATGAGTCTTGCCTTAGTCCAAAATGCCGGAAACTGGCAGGGCGGTTACCGCATTGTCGGTTTCATCCAGCTCATATTAACCACGGTACTCTTTGCGACGCTGTCCCTCTGGAAAGCGGAGAAAGAAGAAAAAACCGGAGAGAAAAAAGAGGTTCTTTCTCTGAAAAAGATCCTTTTTGTCCCGGGGGTTACGGAGATGATGATCACCTTCTTCTGTTACTGCGCTTTGGAACAGACGGCAGGCTTATGGGCCTCGAGCTGGCTTGTGCACGCCAAAGGAGTGGCGGAAGTACCGGCTGCGGCCTATGCTTCCTTCTTCTTTACCGGCATCACGCTCGGCAGGGCACTCTGCGGTTTTCTGTCTTACAAATTCAATGATAAACAGATGATCCGCCTTGGCCTGCTGATTGTTACAACCGGTTTATGCGGCATGCTGCAGAACTTCTCCGTGACACTCAACGAAGCAGGACTGATTTTGCTCGGTTTCGGTTGCGCTCCGGTGTATCCTTCTTTGATTCATACGGTTCCGGCCAAATTCGGTGCCGCGCATTCCCAGGCCATTATCGGGCTGCAGATGGCATCCGCCTATATCGGCACCAGCTTCATGCCCCCGTTATTCGGCTGGCTGATCCGGATGCTGCCGATCTCCGTCTTTCCATATTATCTGCTTCTCTTAACCGGTTTGATGATTCTCTTTCATGAGAAACTGCAGAAGCGTTAGGCATATAGAAAAGGTTCCTTGCGGAACCTTATTTTTTTGTATTAGTGAACGGAAGTACCGTTTTCCAGCTTGGCGGAATTGATGACTTCCAGAACGTCTCCGCTTTCTCCGGCTAAGATCATGCCCTGAGACTCAATGCCTCTGAACTTGTGCGGTGCCAGGTTGCAGACAACCAGAACTTTCTGTCCGACGAATTCTTCCGGCTTGACCTTTTCGGCAATGCCGCTGACGATTGTACGGACTTCAGATCCGATATCGATCTTGCTGACTAAGAGACGGTCGGCATCCGGATGCTTCTTGCTTTCGACGACCGTGCCGACACGGATATCCAGCTTCGCAAAGTCATCGATGGTGATCTGTTCCTTGATCGGTTCGTATTTCTTGCCGCTCTTGGCTTCGTTATCCTCATTGATACGCTTCATCATTTCATTGGCATCAATTCGGGCAAACAGCAGTTCCGGTTTCTCCACGACATGGATGCCGTTTTCCAGCTGACCGAACGTGAGAACACTGTCGTAGTCTCTGGCTTTGGTATTCAGCTGATCCAGAATGCGTTCGCTGGTTTCCGGCAGATACGGACGGATCAGGACCGCGATCACACGGATAGCCTCCAGCAGGTTGTATAAGACTGTCTGCAGACGGTCTTTCTTTTCTTCGTCTTTGGCTAATGCCCAAGGTGATGTTTCATCGATATATTTGTTGCTGCGTCTTGCCAGCGCAAAGATCGTATCGATGGCATCCTGGATATGTAACGTATCCATGCATTTATCCACCTTGGCCGGTGTTTCCGCAATCAGCTGCAGGAGTTCGTTATCAACTTCTTCATTGACCTTGCGGTTGTAGATCTCGCCGCCGAAGTACTTGTTGCTCATGGAGACCGTACGGTTGACGAGGTTACCGAGAATGTTGACCAGATCGCTGTTGATACGTTCAATGATCAGTTCATACGTAACCGTTCCGTCCTGCGCGAACGGCATTTCATGCAACATGATGTAACGGACCGCATCCGTTCCGAAATATCCTCTTAAGTCATCGGCATAGATGACGTTGCCTTTGGACTTGCTCATCTTGCCTTCGCCGACTAAGAGCCACGGGTGACCGAAGACCTGTTTCGGTAATTCGATACCCAGTGCCATTAACATGATCGGCCAGTAGATGGTATGGAAACGCAGAATGTCCTTGCCGATTAAATGGACATCGGCCGGCCAGTATTTTTCAAACATCGGATCGCTGTTGCCGTCCAAATCAAATCCCAGACCCGTGATATAGTTGCTTAAGGCGTCGATCCAGACATAGACAACATGCTTCGGATCGAAGTCCACCGGGATACCCCACTTGAAGGAAGTACGGGAGACACATAAGTCCTGTAAACCCGGTTTGATGAAGTTGTTCACCATTTCATTCTTGCGGGATTCCGGCTGAATGAACTGCGGATTTTCTTCAATGTGCTTCATTAAGCGGTCGGCATATTTGCTCATGCGGAAGAAATAGGCTTCTTCCTTGGCTTTCTGGGTCGGTCTGCCGCAGTCCGGGCAGCAGCCGTTAACCAGCTGGCTTTCCGTGAAGAAGGATTCACAGTACTTGCAGTACTGGCCTTCGTATTCGCCTTTGTAGATATCTCCCTGTTCATACAGTTTCCTAAAGATCTTCTGAACCTGTTTTTCATGATATTCGTCCGTGGTACGGATGAATTTATCATAGGAGATGTTCATGCCGTCGAACTGTTCCTTGATGATTCCCGCCACTTCATCCACGAATTCCTTCGGGGTCTTGTTGGCTGCCTTCGCCTTGTCTTCGATCTTCTGACCGTGTTCATCCGTTCCTGTCTGGAAGCGGACATCGTATCCGACCATTCTCTTGTAACGGGCAATGCTGTCCGCCAAGACGATCTCATAAACGTTTCCGATATGAGGTTTGCCGGAAGTGTAGGCAATGGCTGTAGTGATGTAGTATTTTCCCTTATTACATTTTTCGCACATCTTCAAATCCTCCAAAAATATAAAAGCGCCCATCAAGGACGCATATCTTACGTGTTACCACCTTAGTTCCGTAGCCCGAATGAGGGTACGCTTGACTCGTTAACGCCGACTTACGTCCGGGTCTTTCCTCCCGGCGGTTCATGAACCATGTTCCCCGTCTCTCCCTCCGGATTCGCACCAGCCATCCGGTCTCTTCAAGTTCCTTCCGGGTACTCTTTCAATCAAAACCTGTATTCATATTATAAGCAATATCTTTCAAAAAGAAAAGATTACTTTTCCTCTTTTGTTTCCTGCATCTTCCTTAGCTTCGCGTTCAGCTTGGAATAGACGTGCTCTTTCATCCACGGCTCGCTGCTGGCCGCCACCGCTTCGTCCAGTGTAAACCAGCCGACCGCACTGTTTTCGTCCTGCTTGATAAAGACCGGATCGTTCTCATCCGCTTCCAAGAGATATGTCACATTCATATGTGTATGCGTCGGGACATACTCGCCGTTTTTATAATGTCCGTCCACGGAAAGAATCTCCAGAGAAAAGATCGAATCCAGTAACGGACGGATATGTTCCACGCCGCTTTCCTCTTTTGCTTCCTTCATGGCTACCGAGAGCAGATCCTCGTTGCCGTCGGCATGTCCGCCCAGCCAGCTCCAGGAGTGATAGATGTTATGGTAAGCCATTAAAACTTTGGTCTTCTCCTTGTTGACGATCCAGCCGCTGGCCGTCATATGAGACACTTTGTTTTCGCGGTAAAAAGCATCTTCGTTCTTGGAAAGATAGTCCAGAATCACCATCTTGTCCCTGTCTTCCTCTTCATTGAACGGCATATAGTTTAAGATTTCTTCCACGACTGTTTTCATCGGTCTCACGCACCTTTCTCTGTCTTTTCCCTTATATTTATTCTACAATAATTGTATGAAAACACTGTATAAAAATTTCCGTCTCTATGACGGTACGAAAGACATGACCCTGAAAGAGGGGTTATTCCTGCTGGTGGAAGACGGCAGAATCAAAACGATTTCTTCCGGCATCAGCGAAGCTGCAGACAGAGAAGTGGACCTGCACAACAACTTCCTCTTACCGGGACTGATCAATATGCACGTACACATTCCGGCCAACGGTTTCCCGAAGAAAAAGGAAACGGACCAGAAGAAGCTGGCCAAGATCGTCAATTCTTCCCGCTTCACTCAGAAGGTAGCTCAGAAAGCTCTGTGCAACGGCAACGTGAAAACACAGCTTTTATCCGGCTGTACCACGATCCGCGCGGTCGGCGGCGTCGGACACATCGACTCCATGATTCGCAACGACATTGAGAAGGGCAAGATCGTCGGTCCGCGTTTACTGGTCTGTGACTATGCCGTCACGGTGCCAAACGGTCACATGGAAGGAACGGTCTCTGTCGGAGCCAGAACCCCGGAAGAGTTTGTATCCTATATTCAGGACAACGTGAAAAACGGCGTCGACTGGATCAAGATCATGGTGACCGGCGGCGTATTGGATGCGAAAGTCAAAGGGGAACCGGGAGAAATGAAGATGACTCCGGAACAGATCCGTCTCTGCTGCGACACGGCCCATAAGCTCGGCAAGAAAGTCTGTGCCCATGTGGAAAGTCCGCAGGGCGTGGAGATTGCCTTGGAGAACGGCGTCGACTGCATCGAGCACGGTGCCTATATGACGGACAAAGCCATTTCCTTATTCAAGGAAAAGAAGGCCTATGAGATCTGTACCTTATCCCCGGCCATTCCGCTGGCTCGTTTTGACACTTCCGTTTCCCATGCCCAGGGGATCGTTGTCTATAACTCCGAAGTCTTACTGGAAGGCATGATCGACGGCGTGAAGAACTGCTTAAAGAATCACATCACGGTAGGACTCGGTACCGATACCGGCTGTCCGTTTGTCACGCAGTACGACATGTGGCGTGAGCTGGAATACTTCCATAAGTTCTGCAATGTTTCCCGTAAGGAAGCATTGCATACGGCAACTTTAGTGAATGCCTCCATTCTCGGCTTAGACAACGAGACAGGATCCATTGAAGAGGGTAAGACAGCGGATTTCATCGTCTGCGAAAAGGATCCTTTCGAAGGATTTGCGGCCTTGCGCAAACTCGAGATGGTAGTCGCCAGAGGCGTCGAATACGCGCATCCTCAAATCAAGAAGAATGCGGAGTGCGAAGCGGCTCTGGATAACTTCATGGCAACGCTTTAAATTGTATCAATAGAAAAAGCAGATTTTGAAAATCTGCCTTTTTTCTTATCTTCCGAATCTCTCCAGTAAGCGTCTTGTCGCTTCTTCCATGGAGACTTCTTTTTTCTGCGGTTTCTCATTCCGCTGCGGTTTGTTCTGCTTCTTATGATTCTGCTTCTTGTAGCTTTCTTTCTGCAGCTGTTTTCTTTTATTGAGGTCTTCCAGCGGTAATAAGCTCAGCTGGACACGGTTGCGTTCCGCATCCACTTCCGCAACATATACCTTGACGATATCACCGACACTG
>ODAI011887196.1_pt1 | contig 17304 bp, 21 predicted proteins | sample 1539321 | NCBI WGS metagenome assembly ODAI01 (sample SAMN02144231, study PRJEB22623) | gut metagenome | biome: sheep rumen | host: Ovis aries | place: New Zealand | reverse complement strand
GCCGTGTCGAAGACGAGGAAAGGCTCCGAAGGCTTGCTGGCGCAAGGTGAGGAGACTTGACGAAATATTCGACGCGGATGACTCGTTTTCTCTCAAATGGGTTTTTAGAGGTTCCCTTATATAAACAGTACACCCGTACAGAAGCGCCGAACCGCTCTTTTGCGGTCCTGATACAGAGGAATACCCGTTTAATGCGGGGCATGACCCCTTGCATTAACCCACGCCGTATATAATGCGGCGGTTACAAATGCCTTATTATTATAACACTTTTTTTTCTGAATTGCAATAGTTTTTTGCAATTTTAACAAATTTCACCGAAAAATTTCTCCATCGGAACATTTTATTGCCGTTCTTGTTATATGGAGCGAGTAGATCTCGGTACCGGAGAGCTTTTCAAATGCATCGAACAGCAGTCCGGCGTTGATGTTGAATTCTGAGCCGGAGGGAAATGTGAACCTCAGATATCCATTTCTTCGTTCGAGGATATCAAGGTGCTGCTTCAGATCAAGCTCCGCGATACCGCGCTTTGTCTTCTTCTCCGCAGGTATATGCTCAGATGCAAGAAACAGGTCGAACTTCTCATCATCACAGTCAAAATCCGCTTCATATTCCGAGAGCGCGATCTCGGTAGGCTTACGGACAGGCTCCGAAGCGCTCAGCACACGTATATCCTTCGGGAGCGCATCGTTGAAGCGTCTTACGAGTTCTTCACTGCTTATATCCTCGGTAAGCTTTGTATCAAGGCTCTCGCAGACTCCCGCCGTTCCGAGAGCAAGCGGAAGCGCAAAGGTGATATATACGTGCGGGTTGAAGCCCTCTGTTTCCCATATCGGGAGCTTTGCACGCTTTATCGCACGCTGGAACAGCCTGTACAGGTCAAGGTGAGAAATGTATATCGCCCTGCCGGTCTTGCTGAAAAATACTCTTATATTTTTAGTTACTGTGTTTGCCATTTTTATCTGTATCTTCCTTCTTTTCTTTTATAAGAGAGTACGCGAGCGACCATATCCACGGATCAGTCAGTCCGACAAGCGCCCACCAGCCGCCTCCTGCTGTCAGGATACCCACCGCTATGAGAAGTCCTCCGAGCGGCGGCACCATTGATACCCACTTCTTTCCGGGGATCAGATTTTTGAAGAAGCACGCCCAGTTGCAGGCATACAGGGATATTCCGATACCGAACAAAAGAACAAAACCGAATATAGTGTCGGCTGCTTCAGAGCTGAACAGCTGTTCAAGAAATCCTCTCATAAATGTCCTCCGCTTCCCGCTTCATACGGAGCTAAAAACATTCTCTTCCTACGCACCGGTTCACGCCGCAGCCGGAGCAGCGTTCGCGGCAGTTCGGCGTGGTCTGTTCATCATGTGCCTTCTTGTTCTCGCGGATAAAGAAGTCCTTTGATACAAGAACGTCCATGTGATCCCACGGCAGTATCTCATCATAGCTTCTGGTGCGGTTCACATAGAACGAGGGGTCGATGCCGCATTCTCTGAATGCTTCGATCCACTTGTCGTACTGATAGTATTCTGTCCAGCCGTCCAGCTTGCAGCCCTTTTTCCACGCGGTATGAATGACCTTTGACAGCCGCCTGTCTCCTCTTGCAAGAGCGGCTTCGAGGTGCGTAACATCAAAATGTGAGCGGCTGACTGTGACTTTTCTGGCATTTATCACTTCCATTAAATGCTTCTGACGTTCGCGGATAACGCTCTCTTCGGGCTGAGGTTCGAACTGAAACGGAGTAAAGGGCTTGGGAATAAATGTTGACAGGGATACGGATATTTTGATTCCTTTTCCCTTGGGACGGTCAGGCATAGAATAATAGAGGTCTATGATCTTCTGACAAAGATCCGCTATCCCCTCGATATCCTCCATTGTCTCGGTGGGAAGTCCGAGCATGAAATACAGCTTAACAGCCGTATATCCTCCCTCAAAGGCAAGGCGGCAGCCGTTCAGCACGTTTTCCTCGGAAATATTCTTGTTTATCACATCACGCAGACGCTGAGTTCCTGCCTCGGGAGCAAATGTCAGGCCGCTCTTGCGGACGCTCTTTATGCGGTCAACAAGCTCTTTGCTGAACTTGTCCACTCTCAGCGACGGCAGAGAGAGATTCACGCTTGCGGCATCGGAATATTCAGTCAGCACGCCGAGCATTTTCTCTATATCGCTGTGATCGCTCGTACTCAGAGATGTGAGAGATACCTCATCATATCCTGTAGTTTCACAGAGTGAGATAGTTTCTTTCTCTATCGTCCCGACCGACTTTTCGCGGAAAGGGCGATACAGATATCCCGCCTGACAGAACCTGCACCCTCGTATGCAGCCGCGCAGGACTTCTACCACCGCACGGTCATGCACTATCTCCGAGAACGGAACCACGAACGTTTCTGGGTAATACACCTTGTCGAAGTCCCTGATTATGCGCTTTTTTACCTTTGCCGGCGCATTTTCGAGCGGAGTGATGCTGCTTACTGTATTGTCGTCATTGTATCTGACCTCGTACAGCGAAGGAACGTATATACCCTCTATCTGCGCGGCACGGATCAGGAACTCACGCTTTGATGTGCCCTCAGCCTTGCATTTTTCGAGAAGGCGCATAAGTTCAAGGTTCACTTCCTCACCCTCACCGAGAATACAAAGATCGACAAAATCTGCGATCGGCTCAGCGTTGCAGACGCAGGGACCTCCGGCGCAGACTATCGGTGTCAGCTCATGTCTGTCGGCTGCATAGACAGGCAGTCCGGCAAGATCGAGCATTGAGAGGATATTTGAGAATGACAGCTCATATTGCAGCGTGAAACCGATCATATCACTGTTCTTTATCGGTTCGAGACTCTCCAGCCCGTACAGCAGGATATCGTTCTTACGCATCTGTTCTTCCATATCCGGCAGCGGCATGAACACACGCTCACACCAATACTCCGGCACCTCGTTCATAAGCGAGTAGAGTATTTTCATACCGAGATGTGACATTCCTATATCATAAGTGTCCGGAAAGCAGAACGCAAACCGCATCGACACTTTATCAGGATCTTTTTCGACAGAATTAAGCTCGCCGCCGATATATCTCGACGGCTTCTGGACTTTCAGCAGTATCCGGTCAAGCTTTTCTTTGTACATCTTTTTTACCTTCCGATCTGAGGTCATATTATGGATATTATACTATATTTTTTCAAGAATTTCAACCGCAAAAAGAAAAAATAAAAATGTACACGCAGAAAAATTGAGAAAGCCTGAAAATACCAGTGTTATTAATGCCGGGATAACAAGCAGCATCACGATCTTTTCCGAAAGTTCAGACAGACGCAGAGCCTTATCCGCCGGAAATGCCCTGACAAGTGCCTTATCAAGCATCAGTCTGCCGTCAAGCTCACCCACCGGCAGCAGATTGAACGCTGCGATAAGCAGGTTTATAATACCGAAAAGCCGCATATTTGTGTCTTCCCACGGGATCAGTCCGAAGATCAGAAAAAGCACGATGTTTACCGCAACTCCCGCAGATACCGCCGCAAAATCCGTGCTTCCGCCGCAGATATGGATCCCTCCGCCGTACAGCCTGACAGAAGACGGCGGACGTTTCTCGATCAGCATTACCGCAAGATGCCCGAGTTCATGCAGAAGACAGGCAAGCAGACAGAGAACGGAGAACCCCTCCCTGTCTGTGCAGATCATGAATCCGAGCACCGCGAAAAATGAGAACCGGGCTTCAAACATTAACGGAAAAGCCCTATCAGTCTTTCGCACGTTTCACTCACCTGCCCGCCCCATATCGCAGAGGCTGCCCATATTGCCGCACCTGCTGCCGCTGTTATCACGAGCTGTATGAAAAGAGTTCCGGCATATCCTCTTCTGCGCGGAGAAGAGCGATAATGTGAAACATAAGTATATTCTTCCTCCTGCGGAACGTAAACCACCGGTTTTTCAAGCTTCGCGGAGATCTCCGCACTCTTGTTTTCTTCCGGTTGCTGGGCGTTCAGAGCTGCCGCGCCGTTCATTACCTGTACTGTCATATTATTCCCCCTATATCAGCTTTATCAGCGCGTGGAGCAAAGTTCCGGGAACCCCGAGAATCGCCGAGAGTGCGGTATTGTAATAATTGATGCCGTTGAGGTTACCCGAAAACAGCATCTCCGATGCCGCAAGACTTAATACCCCCGCTGCGGTATTAATAAAAGCGTACATCTTCGGGTGACGTGAACCTGAATATACCGCAGCCATTATCAATGCCGCAATGCAGATCAGTATTATTTCCGCCACAATGTGTCATCTCCTTTCAGACCGAGCTGCTTTGCTTTTCCGATCAGTGCCGAATATCGTATGTCCAGCGCCTTTCGCTCAAATATCAGCGCATCTATCTCCGTGCTTTCGGTCGCAATGTCAAAAAGCTGCTCATTCTTGTACAGCATTGCACGCACCCTTTCAAGCTCAGATAATATAAGTTCCCGCTCGTCCGACATACCATCACCGGCTTTCTTCTGGTTTCTTTCAATGATATGCGGACAAACCCGCAGATATGAAAAAAGCACCGGACTATGATATGTCCGGTGCGCAGACTGTCAAAGAAGTCGCTTACGCTTGAGAATTTCAAGAAAACGCTACGCTTGAGATTGGGGCGCTGCCCCAAACCCCGCTTCTTTCGGAACGCCGAAAGAAGCAAAGGCGAATAGCTTCGCGATTGAATTATATAGTTTCTGCTATTCTGCACAAAGAGCTTGCGGTGATTGCCCCGTCAGATTGTACAGAAATGGCGCAAGCAAGGTACGGGCAAAGGCGTTAGCATTGCTTTGTGCGGTATTGCCTTTAATGTTAACTTTCAGACAGCGTGCCGCTGCTCATTTCCAGACTTATGTCCGCAAAGTTCTCCGCGTCCTTCTCATGCGTTACCATAAAAACCGAAGTGCCGCTCTGCGCAGCCTCTTTCAGGATATCAAGCACGATCAGCGTGTTTTCGTCATCAAGATCACAAGTCGGCTCGTCGGCAAATATTATATCAGGCTCACGTATCATTGCTCTTGCTATCGCCATTCTGCGAAGCTCGCCGCCCGAAAGCTCAGACGGCATCGCGTTTTCAAGCTCAGCGATACCAAGCTTTTTCATAAGCGTCTCCGCACGTGAACGCACTGCTTCACGACTCTCATTTCCGGGATAAATCATATATGAAAGGCAGATATTTTCAAGAACATTCAGGCTGTGAACAGCTGTCTGACCCTGGGGTATCACCCCTATATGCTCACAGCGGAAAAGCGACAGCGCATCATCGTTCATAGCATAGATATCGCTTCCGTCATAGGTGAGCGTTCCGGAAGTAGGTGTGAGAAGTCCCGCTAGCATATTCAGCAGCGTGGATTTTCCGCTTCCTGAACGTCCCATAAGCAGCGTGAGCTTTCCCTCTGCAATTTCAAGATCAGCCGGTGCTACCGCAACAAGCCGGTTCGTCCCTTTACTGCTGCGGATAAATTCTTTTGTTATTCCTTTTGAGGCAATTCTCATCAGTTGTCACCTCTCAGAATAACACCGGTGTCTATCCTGCTTATACGGCGGGCGGAATATGCAGCCGCAGCGGCTCCGCATGCCGCAGATACCGCAAGCGCCGCTGCGCACATCACTGCGATCATAAGCGCGTCCGGCATCAGGAACGGCAGCCCGATGCTCTCTTCTATTATGCCGTTGAACGGCAGCATTATCAGAAGTGCCACGGCTGTACCGATCACCCCGCCGGACAGTGCAATGATGAGTGCCTCAGACATCACTATCCCGGAGAGTTTTTTCCGTGACGCACCTGTGATGCGAAGTACGGCAAATTCTTTCTTCCGCTCGTTCACACTCATAGTGAACGCAAGAAACAGGATCACAATGCCGAGTATTATAACAGCACACATCAGGACTCCGATCATCACTGAAACTCCCGAAAGACTGTCGGAGACTCCGGATATCATATCCTTCGTTCTGAATGATTTTGTCCGGCGGACATGAAGATTCAGGTCGTTAAGAACTTCATCGACCGGATATCCGTCGGCGACCTTTATAAGTATGCATGAAACCGAGTGATCCGGGTCAATATCCCTGAAATCGTTCATTCCCATTTCTATCGAAGACGCTATCAGCTTTTTTATAGTGTTCATATTAGTATAGACAGCGGTATCGAGATCAGTGCCGGTCTTGTCGAGCTTTGCGGCAACTTTGCATTCAACGCCGTAGAAGGTTATCGTGCCGCCGACAAAGACACTGAGGTCGTTTCCGACTACAACGTCATAATCTCCGAGCGTTCCGCCTGCGCTTTTCTTTATCCACGGGGACACGGTAAAGTCCGTTTCAGGGTCATATCCGATTATCTGCAAAGGTACAGAGCAGCACCCTGCGCTTGCGGAAGCGAGGAAAAGCTGCGGAGATACTTTCTCTATCCCTTCTCTCTCAGCAACCTTGTCATAATATGAGCTGTCCATATAGAAATAGCCCATACTGCCCTGAAGAACTATGTTCTCGAAATTCTTCTTTGATACAGCCGATGCCGGAACTACCATTATATCCGCTCCGAGACGGGCTTCAAGCGCGCCAAGACCCGCCCGCAGGCTGCTCACAGTCATTATCCCGCATACTACAGCGGCGGTCATTATGACTGTTAATATCAGAAGCACCGCAGAACGCGCCGGTCTTCCTTTTACATTTCTGAACGACAGACTTTCGGTAAGCTTCATTTCCTGTTATCCCGCTTTCTGAGCATTACTGCGGAATTTACCGCCGCCGCTGCCGCGATAAGTGCGGAAATAACGATGACAGCAGGGCGCATTGCCGTATGACAGTGCATGGTCGGCATCTTGCATAGAGAGATCAGAAATTCAGGCATTAACGCCGTAATGCAGGCAAGCGGAATTGCAGCAAGTGAAGCTCCGGCAGCCGTTTTTTCGCCTCCGATAATGATTATCAGCGAGATCACACAAAGTGCGATCCCTATCCCGAAAACAGCCTGCTCCGCCCAGTGACAGCTCATATACGTACCGTCATCGTGTGCCGGACAAGCCGGAAATATCAGCTTTACCCCGCAGGTCAGTATTATACTCATTATCAGAAGTACTGCGCCGCCTGCCCTTGATCTTAGTTTTTTCATAACTTCTCCTTTATGTTGGAAAATCTGTTTCCGACATCGGGTATTTCTCATAAAAATCAGATGTCGAATACTTCTCGTCTCTTATATGTTTTTCAGAAAAACCTTCTTCGCCTCTCAGAAAAACCGAACGGGAATCACTATCTGTCTGAAGATCCCACGTTACATCAGCATTGTAATATTTATCTCCTATACGTACTATGTTCCACGCATGGTATTCGGTGCCGCTTTCACGGACCGCGTTACCTGTTATTATGCGCGAATCAAGCCCCGCTTCTCTGAACAGTCTGTACATAAGGACACTGCACCCCTGACAGGTCGCGCAGCCGTTCACAAGCGCTCCGTATGCGGTCGAACGCAGATGATAGTACGGATTGTTCTTGTGAACAAGATCGTATTTCACATTATCACATATATAGTTATAGACAGCTTCCGCTTTTCCGGCATCGGTCATATCATCGCTGATTATCGACGAGATTATGTCTGCGGTGATCTCATCTACTCTGCATTCCTGCTCTTCTGTGGTATAATATTCGGGAACTATCTCTATCGTATATGAATAACCGTCCGCGTCCATGTCATACGAATATCTCACCGTATATCCGCCGTACTGCTGATAAAGATAATCCCCCTCATGCGGATCGTCCGTCTCTGACATCGCATACGTAACAAGCTCATCTGTCAGCGCGCTGATATCGCTCATATTATCGCCGTGCGAACGATATGTTATCGTGATCCCGGCGCTTCGTGCCCTGAACGCTTCACGAATGGTCTGTATCACCTCGTCGGCGTTATTGAAGTAAACGCTGAGATCCTGCCGTACATCATAATGCGCAGGTTTATGTCCGCAGCCGGAAAAAACGATCACAGCCGCAAGAATACAGAACACCGGAAAAGATCTTTTTATGTTCATTCTGACGGACCGCTGTCCTTGCTTTTGCGGTATTTTCTCTTCCATACCGCAGCGGCGTTTGAATTCACCAGCAGCCGCTCAGTATCTATTCCCGCAGGGCAGATATCCTTGCAGGAAAGTGATTTTCCGCAGCCGCGATAGAAATGCTCACCGTATTCCCCGTAAAGCCGCTTCTTCTGCTCCTCCGGCGACTGCGCAATAAGGCGCGATGCCGGAACAAGAACGGCAGTCCCGAAAAATTCTCCGCCCGGATAAAAGTTCGGACAGACCTCAAGACAGCAGCCGCACTGAAGGCAGCGTGAAGCTTCATAGGAAATGTCGTTGTCACGCGTCTCGGCTTCTCCCTCAAGCCACGCACCCAGTTTTTTCAGATGTCCGAACATTATGCTTCTGTCAACGATCAGATCGCACACTACCGGAAACTTTTTCAGCGGCTCAAGCTTTATCACACCTTTAGGGTACTCGTTCACCCTCGCGTCACAGGCAAGGCGTGGTCTTCCGTTTATCACCATTGCGCAGGCACCGCATTTTTTCTGCTTGCAGCTGCGCTCCCACTGTATCGGATCATCCGGTATCTGTTCGCTGTTTATACGTTCAAGAAGTTCCGCTACTGACGCAAGAGCATCGGTATCAACGGAAAAAGACTGTATGTGCGGCTTTTCTGAGCTGCTGCGCTGCCGCTGTATATCAAGCTTTATTATCATTTGTTCCGCCTTTCCGGGATATCCTCAAACGTAATCCTGACTGTTCCTTCTATATACTCCGCGACCGTTGTCTTTGAAAAGATCTCTGTCGTGTCGGGGCAATCCTCCCGGAAATGAGCTCCGCGGCTCTCCATTCTTCCCAGCGCCGAAAGCAGCATTGCATGAGCAAATTCCTTTCTCAGCTTTTCCGGCGCATCTGAACATTTCAGCACACGGAGCCTGTCAGCCGCTTTTTTTATCCCGTCACCGCTCCTGACTATGCCAAGTCCGTCAGAAAGTATCTTTCCGACCTGTTTTGCAAACTCCGCAGGCACCTCACCGCCGACCGGATCGTCCGGATCTGTCTCCATTATCTCATCAGTCAATCCCGGCAGCCGTGAAGCGCTTTCTGCGGCTGTCATACCGCCGAACACAGCGCCGAGCATCGAGTTTCCTCCAAGGCGGTTCGCGCCGTGATACTGACAGGCACATTCTCCTGCCGCATACAGTCCGGGGATATTTGTGCGGTGATGTTCGTCTGTGTATATTCCACCCATGAAGTAATGGATCCCGGGTTCGACCGGTATCGGGTCGGTCTTCGGGTCAAGGCTGAAATAGTGCATTATCTCGTCACGAAGATCTGAAAGTTTATTTTTCCATACGTCGTCGCTTATTCCTGTCATATCGAGGAATACATCGCCGTACTCACTTTTCACATAATACATCTCACGGGATACCACATCACGGGGCATGAGATTTCCGAGCTCAGGGTATTTTTCTTCCATGAAATACCACGGGAAGCCGTCCTTTCTGACGAAAAGGCGTCCTCCCTCTCCACGCGCGGCTTCGCTTACAAGGCAGCGCTTTCCGGGGATCTCCATTGTCGTCGGGTGGTACTGTATCATCTCAAGATTTGCGAACCTTACGCCCTGTCCGAACAGCACCGATGCGGCAGTTCCGCTGTTTGTGACTGTGCCGGTCGTCATTGAGGGGAAAAGTCCGGCGGGTCCGCCGAACGCGGCTATCACAGGTCCGGCAAGATCGTACATTTTACCGGTGTATGAATCCCTTATCCGCACCCCGGAAACGCTGCCGTCAATTATCAGCAGCCGCACCAGTGTGTGATGCGGAAATCTTTCGACAAGTCCCGTATTCTCATATTTTCTGACCTCGTCCGTAAGCGCGGTCATTATCATTTTTCCGGTGCTGCTTTTTGCGAAGGCTGTGCGCTTTTTCTTCTGACCGCCGAAACTGCGCAGCATGAGACTTCCGTCCGCATTACGGTTGAACGGTACGCCGAGCCTGCAAAGCTTTTCTACCACGGCAGGCGCATTTCCGGTCAGAGCCGCTACGGCGTTCGGGTCGGCAAGCATTACACCGCCCTTCATAGTTTCTTCAAAATGGAGGTTTATATCATCGCCCTCGCCCATGGTATCGAGAGCGGCATTTATCCCACCCTCGGCCAGTACCGACTGAGCACGCTCAGAAGGCTGCGCAGATATAAGTCTGCAATTCATTCCCTTTTCCGCGAGCGTCATCGCTGCGGACAGTCCTGCCAATCCGGCTCCGATAATATTTATCATATCTGCACCTCACATTATCCAGCGGATAAAATATACCACGAACGCAGCTCCCGCAAGCAGAAGAAGCACTGAGAGTACGATCGCAGCATCACCCGCATAATTCTTCGCCTTGTCCGCGCCAAGCGCTATCATCAGCGGACGTATATTTGTAATAATGTGAAGTATCAATGTCAATACAAGAAGTATGGACGATATCAGCTGAGGCACATCAAAGAGATTCAGCCTGAACACACCGTCCCGTGTCTGTCCGGCAAACACTATGATATGCGAAACTATGAAAACCATAAGCGCAAACCCGCTTATCCTGCGGATCCAGAAGAGCCTGTTCTCTCTGAAGTAACTTACTCCCGAACGTTTCATCGCTTTCACGGTATCTATCGTGAGCTTTGTTCCGATGACTATATGTATCAGGATCCCGACAAGCATTATTGTTGCCGCTATTTTCATTATGACGCTTCCGCCGTTCACGATCCCGGAAAGCTGGAGGCTCCCGAAAACTGCGTGGAACAGGAACAGCGCTGTTATCGCCATTCCGAGTATTGCATTGAATTTTCTCATACAGTAATATCCTCAATATGTATCACGTCAACGTTTTTTCCGCCGTAAACAGAACCGATGCCGTACATCTGCGCCGCTTCTTCCGAAACGATCATCACGTCGAAGCGTCCGTGCTCTGCCTTTGATAATGCAAATACCGCATCTTCTGAACTGACCTTCATCTGGTTTTCCGGCAGACGTGACATAAAGCTTTGCGCCATTTCAAGCGCGCCCATATCACCGCTCAGCGTAACACATACGATATCGTCAAAGATAACTGCGGATTCACCGCCCGAGAAAAACTCGCGCCACGCGGAAAGATCGCCCTCACTTTTGTGTCTGTCACGGTTTATCATCACAGTAAATTTTCCTGAGGGAGCGTCGATAACAGCTGATGCGGACGATACAGCGTCAGTCTGCGGCGAAAGTTTTCCGAACCCTCCTGACAGCATAAACGGCAGACCGATCAGCAGAAACAGTGACGTTATGCATACTGCTGTATGCTTCAATGCATTTATCATTTAGCTCCTTCCGCCTGTGAAAGAGCAGCTGCCACTGCCTCGGTGAACTGACCGTAGTTGATGGTTGCGCCGCTTATGGCATCAACTCCGTCGATACTTCCGGCAAGAACAAGGTTTTCTGCATACCTGTCACAAGCGGCGACCGCCTTCTGTGCTTTGTTGTAGAAATCCTTATTTGCTATGCTGCCCGATTTTTTCCCGTACTCCTCACCTTTCTGCGTCCCGTCAAGCTCATAGGTCCTGAAAGTGCAGTCAGATATAACGCCGTCCTTTACAGTTACCGTAACGATGCCGTAGCCGTTTCCGTCCTCGGAGCCGTCCTCATTGACATATTCCGAGCTTCTGGCTTCATAGGTACCGTCTTTATATGTTACTGCCGAACCGCAGCCTGCAAGTGCCGCCAAGCACAGCACCGCAGCTGCCGAAATGATAATTTTCTTCATCATTATCTACCTCATTATAACCTATTAATCAGTTCTTGTCAAATCTTATTTCTCCGGTAAAGTTTTCATTCACTGTTTCTTTATGGAGCTTTCCGTTTCGCAGCCATACTGTTCTCTGCGCGACCTCGGCAACTTCGGGATCGTGAGTCACGACAATGAGTGTAGTTCCCTCATTGTGCAGCTTATGGAAAAGATCGACAACTATTTTTTCGTTTGCATCGTCGAGATTTCCGGTAGGTTCGTCTGCAAGTATTATCTCAGGATAGTTTATCAGGGCACGTGCAACGCAGACTCTCTGCTGCTCACCGCCGGAGAGCTGGCTGGGGAGGTGCTTTGCCCTGTCCGCAAGACCAACTCTGTCGAGTGCCTCCAGCGCTTCTTTTTCATCGGGAACGCTATGATAATACTGTGCGAGCATGACATTTTCAATTGCTGTCAGATAATTTACCAGGTGGAACTGCTGGAAGATAAGTCCTATCTTATCCCTGCGTATCGCAGTAAGGTTCTTCGGGCTTTCCTTTGAGATATCCACGCCGTCGAGCAGGACTTCTCCCTTTGAGGGTTTATCCATACAGCCGATAATATTCATCATCGTACTTTTTCCGGAACCGGAAGGTCCCATGATAGAGAGCCATTCGCCCTTTTCTACCTTCATATTTACATCATCGAGGGCGTGAAGATCTCCATATATCTTATATATACCTTTCAATTCAAGCAAACTCATATTCTTTTCTCCAATCATTTATTTTTGAATTACATTCAGGCAATACCGCACAAAGCACAGCTGAAGTCTTTGCTTTTTTTGCGGCAATTGACACAGCGCTCCTCTCACTCGCCTTTAAGCACGAGAGCAGGTTCAATCTGTGTGGCGCTTCTGACAGGCAGCAGGCAGGAGATGCCGGTAACAGCGACAGAAACGAGTATCGTGATCGGTACGAGCAGCGGCATGAACGAGATCGAGCTGCTGAACACATTAATGCTTATCTGCTGTGCGAACACAAATCCGAGCACCGAACCTATGATGCCTCCGACCGCGCCGAGCAGCATTCCTTCACCCATGAATTCTTTGATTATCCCGGAATTCGATGCTCCTATCGCCTTTCGCAGTCCTATTTCACGCCTGCGCTCAGCAACAACGGCTGTCATGGTCGTTGCAACACATATCATAGTAAGTGCAAGAACTATGACCGTTACGAGAAGCACGAGTGCCTGGAGCTTTGTAAGGACTGTTGACTCTGATTCGGTAACTCTCTTTACAAGTCTTGCGCTCACTGCGGGAACACTGCTGCTGATCTTCTCAGCGTATTCTTTAAGCTTATCGGATTTTGCCGAAATGCTGAGCTCAGCAAGATCGGTCTTTCCGGAAATTCCCGTAAGCTCTTCAAGATCAGACATTCTCAGATACACATAATCCTCTTCGGGACCTCCAGTTTCAAGAATGCCCTCCACTTTCATATCAGCGGTGTTGTCAAGCACAGTCTCATCGCTTCCGCGATCTTTGAATTCCGGCGTGTAGCTTACCGTTACTTCGTCCCCCACGCCAAGTCTGAACTTTTCAGCAAGCGATGCTCCTAGAAGAAGCTGACCACTCCCGGTCGGATATCCGCCCTCAACCGACCAGTACGGGCTTGTGAGCTTTACCTGCTCCATGTCGGTACCGGCTGCCATTACGGGCAGCTCATGGATCCTGACCGACTCATAGCGGTAAGGAGTAACACCGACTATGTCCTTGCTGTCTATGTACGACGCACCGTTCGTGATATCCTCAGATGTGAAGCTTCCGTCGGCAGGTGTGAATATCATGTTTGCGCCGTAGTTTCTGAACTGCGCTCCCATTTGTCTCGGCACATCTATATAAATAGTTACAAGACCCGACAATATTGCGGCTCCTATTGCCACAGACAGCAGCGCAACTATCATTCTCGACCGTCTTCTCAGCAGAGAAGCGGTTATCATGCGAAAATACATCTGTCTTTTTTTCATCTGTTCCGCCTCCCATTATTTGCCGTGCAGGACTTCAGCCGGACGCAGCTTCAGAAGAAGCCTTATCGCCGGTATGCAGCCAAGCAGTGTTACAATAAGCACAAGCACTACAACTATCGGTATTACTACCGGTCTCATGGAGATCGCCGAACCGAATACCGTGTGTCCGATTATCTGTGCAAATCCCCAGCCCGCAAAAAATCCGACCGTTCCGCCGATTATCGCGGTAATTATGATCTCGGTGAGAACAAGTCCCGATACAGCGGCGTTCTGCGCACCGATAGCCTTCATAAGACCTATTTCGGCGCTTCGTTCCATAACACTGGCGGTAACAAGATTACAGATACCGAGTGCAGCTCCGATCAGACTGAGTATCGTTATAAGAGTCATAAGAAGCTCTGTCTTTTCAAGTATAGCTCCCTCAGAATCGGCTACCTGTCTTACGGGAGATGCGACCGAATCGGTTATGACTTCCTGTATCTGATAGCATATCGAGCTTGCATACGCAGTGCAGTACCATGTCTCGTACTGCGCTATGGTAAGGGATTTCGGATCCTTCGCCGCTTTTATTGCAAGTTCGTTTTCGGGAGTCGTGATCGCGCTTACTTCTATGCTGTCGATCTTACCTTCGAGATCACCTATCGCCTGAGCCGTATCCACAGGCATGAATATCTTGTCGTCCTCGTCTCCGCCGGCATCAAATATTCCGACGACTTCAAGATCGGCGTCCTGCTCCTTTCCTGAAATGTGCAGCCTGTCACCGGACTTTATTCCGAGCTTCTGTGCGAGAGCTGCACCGACCATTGCAACGTGTCCGCTGTCCGATGACTGCTCATCGAGCCATTTTCCGTCAACTATCGACCACCAGTTTCTCATGCTCGTTACTCCGGCATCGAGCTGTTCACCGGTGGGGAGTTCCATGTGATGATTGAACCATGTTCCTACCGCCGTGACCTCGGTGCCGTCGTCAAGCTTCGCCGTTGTATTTACGAACGGCGCGTAATCAACGATATTGAACGCCCAGAAGATCGTCTTTATCTTTCCCAGCTCGTCCTCGCGGAGATATGCGCCGGCAGAGCTTTCGCCCTCCACTTCGTACAGTGAGCTCAGCACCGAGCTTTCCTTCGGCATTACGGTGATGTTTGCGCCGTATGTTTTAAGTTCCTGATTCACCTTGTCGCCGACATCGAGCATTACGCTGAGCATCGCCGTGGCAAGGGAGGCTCCGAGTGCTATGGTGAACGCTATCATCAGCATCTTTTTCCACTGCCGGAACAATGTTCCGGATATCATTCTGAAAAACATACCGCGTCACATCCTTCCCTTGAATTCGCTCTCATGCTCGAGCAGTCCGGAGATCGGGACATATATGGTTCCGTTCTCTATCTTATAATCTATAACTATCGGGTTGCAGCCGCCCTTGAAGCCGATGGTGTTGATGTTCATAACAACATCACAAAGCTTGCAAACGACCTGCCCGTCTTTTTCATAATAACCGGTCTCTCCGCATATATCGCAGGCATCGAGTCCTATACCGTAAGATGATGAATTGGGCTTTTTTATGACTATGAATCTTATCTCCTTGCCGCTCTCGGTGTTATACCCGAAACGATGCAGATGTCCGTCATCTACCATATCAAACGACACGCAGACATTTCCGTCTATCTCGGGTGCGTGTTCTACAGGCGAAAGTTCGACCGGCTTGTTCACATAAGCTTTGACCGCCGTCATGCACAGCACGGAGATCACGAGACAAGAAATGACTGTTGCCGACCAGCGGCGTATAACTATCCACTTCTTCCTGATCTTGCGCTTCTGCGCGGGATTGTCATACGGTTCATTTGCTTTCAGGCTGCGGACGAGCAGTACGGCAGGAATGATAAGTGCAACTAACATTACCGCATATATAAATACATCTGAATGATTTGATGAGAATTTTACTATATTGAAAAGGAATGTGTTCGACTTTATAAATCTCTTTGTGATAAGAACATTTATTATTACCGTTATCTGTCTTAACGCATTTACTGTAAGAGCAAGAGTCATTATTATGAATACGGCTCTTTTTGAAAGACGCATCGAACCCCTGTTCACCGCGATGCAGGTAACGAGAACAAGCAGGAATCCTATGACCGCGCCTATGACCTTGAACAGCACATTCGTAGATATGACTGAGTTTTCATTCAGCCAGATCGTATAAGGATATGCGAAAAAATCCGGCAGCGCGTAGATCATCGTTGCAGTCATCACAGCTGTAAGCGCAGCGAGGGAGACTGTCCCTCCGATACGCGGAAATCTGTGTCTGAGCGCCGCAAAAATGAAGAATATCAGCAGCATACCGATCGATACGCTGAATATGTAGAGATTCCAGAGTGCAGTATCTATCAGCTTCGTTGCGTTTTTCATATACGCCATTACGCCTGCGCTGACCGTACCGGCACACAGTCCGATGACCGAAGCGAGCCTTGCGCTGAAAGCGGAATACGAGAGCTTTATATAAGCGAGTATCAGACCGATACATATTGCCGCCGTGATAAGAAGCTCAGTTGATGAGATCACGTATTTAAGCAAAACTATACCTCCCGGATCCTTGCATCGGTATGCAGGATCTTTTATTTTCTAAAACGCGCAAATGCGCTATGCCGTATCTGCAAAGCAAACACCGCACAGCGCAAGCGCTAATGAAGAAAAGAATTACCACTCCTGAGGAATGTATTCCCAACCCTCGTAAGTAACTTCGAGATTTCCGTTTCCGAAGTAATCATCGAATGATCCGCCGGGGCCTGTCTCCGCATCTGTATGCAGCAGATAGCCGTTCTCCTCAGGGCTGTGGATCGTGAACTTTACTGTGTATGTGTCAGCATTCGGGAGCTTGATGTTAGCGCCGTAATGCGGACCGTCAGATGCGCTCATCTCCATGAAAGTACCCGAAGCGGCTGTGCTTCCGTCAGAAGCTATCACATCATAATCTACTGTCAGGTAAGGAACCCAGTCACCTACGCCGAAACCTACGGTGTTTTCAAGAGCCGAGATATCAGCCTCAAGATGAATGTTGAAATCCTCGGTGTTGCCGTTTCCGTTGGACATCGGTACAGGCTGGAAATATACAGCCGATACATTGAGGAATCCTACTTCTTCATCCTCGAAGATAGGATATTCCTGGAATCCTGCGGCAGCCTCGTCGGCAGCGGCAGCATCTGTCTTTACATTTGCGTCAACGCTCTCGGCAGTCGTTGTTGTGTTCTCAGATGCAGCTGAATTTGTTGCCGCAGCTGTTGTTGTAGTGGTAGTGGTACCGCTGTTTGTGCTGTTATTGCTGTTTCCGCAGCCTGCAAAAGCCATTGCTGTTGCAAGAACTGCCGCTGCAAGAGCAGCTTTTCTTGTTGTCTTCATAATTTGTTCCTCCAATTTAGATTTTCGGCAATACCGCACAAAGCACGTCGAATGCCTTTGCTCGTGACCTGCTTGCATCTTTTCCGTCATCTTGCACAGAAATTCCTTGACTTGCGCCAGCAACGACAGGAAGTCGTTCAGAAGGTTT
>ODAI012405521.1_pt1 | contig 17308 bp, 12 predicted proteins | sample 1539321 | NCBI WGS metagenome assembly ODAI01 (sample SAMN02144231, study PRJEB22623) | gut metagenome | biome: sheep rumen | host: Ovis aries | place: New Zealand | reverse complement strand
TCTCAAAGTGCTGCGGCGGACACACCGAGGAGTTCCAGTACTGCTGGGAGGATACCCCAAAACCCTATCTGGTAAGTGTAGAAGACCCCTTCTGCCATACCGACGACCGTGCTGTCCTGTCGCAGGTGCTGAACGACTATGACCTGGAGACCAACGACTTCTACCGCTGGACGGTGGAGTACACCCGCGAGGAGCTTTCCAAGCTCGTGGCAGAGAAGCTGAAGGATGATTTCGGTACCGTCACCGACCTTATTCCCCTGGAGCGTGGCAAGAGCGGCCGTATATGGAAACTGAAGATTGTAGGCACCAAGAAGTCCCTCATTATTGGCAAGGAGTTGGAGATACGCCGCGTGTTAAGCGCGACCCACCTTTACAGCTCGGCCTTTGATGTGGAACAGACGCCCGCGGGATTCCGGCTGCACGGCAAAGGCTGGGGACACGGTGTGGGCTTATGCCAGATTGGGGCAGCAGTGATGGGGCAGCAGGGCTACAGCTACGAGCAGATCTTGTTGCACTATTATCAAGGAGCAGAAATCAAACGCTTATATTAATCAAGTCAATCGAATATACTAAATAATAGGACTTAAAAGATGAAACACAAAAATCCCTGGTCGTGGATTCCGACCCTTTATATCGCTGAGGGACTTCCCAACGTGGTAGTGATGACTGTGGCCGTAGTGATGTATATGCAGTTGGGCATGAGCGATACAGATATTGCTCTCTATACGGGCTGGCTGGGCTTGCCCTGGGTGATAAAACCCCTGTGGAGCCCCTTTGTCGACCTGTATCGCACCAAGCGCTGGTGGGTGCTGTCCATGCAACTGTTGTTGGGCTCGTCGCTGGCGGGTGTGGCGTTTACGCTCAACACCCCCTTCTGGTTTCAAGGCACCATGGCCTTCTTCTTCCTGATGGCTTTCTCCAGTGCTACGCACGACATTGCTGCCGACGGATACTACATGCTCGAGCTCGACGACCATCAGCAGGTGTGGTTTGTGGGCATTCGCAACACGTTCTATCGCCTGGCGGTCATCTTTGGCAATGGTGTGCTCATCCCCGTGGCGGGCGTGCTGCAGGTGATGTTCCGCTATCAGATGGCTTACACCTGGTGCCTGGTGTTCTACGGGCTGGCTGCGCTCTTCATTGGCATCTGGCTGTACCATAGCTACATCATGCCCCGTGCACAGGCCGACGTGCCTCACAATACGAATGCCCGCGAGGTGATGAATGGGGTGGCAACGGCTTTCCGCACCTTCTTCCAGAAGCTGCCTCCACGCGAGATGCTGTTTGCCTTGCTGTTCCTGCTGCTCTATCGCTTCCCCGAGGCATTGCTGACCAAGATGAGCGTTACGTTCCTGATGCGTCCTAATTCGGCTGGCGGACTGGGACTGTCGCCTCAGGAATTTGGACTGGCCAGCGGAACGGTAGGCGTCATCGGACTGACCCTTGGCGGTATCCTGGGTGGCATGATGGCTGGCCGCGACGGATTCAAGCGCTGGTTGTGGCCCATGGTGTGTGCCATCACGCTGCCCGACATCGTCTATGTCTACATGAGCTATGCACTGCCCAGCAACCTGTTTGTCATCAGCTCCTGCCTGTTCATCGAGCAGCTGGGCTATGGCATTGGCTTCACCGCCCTGACGCTCTATATGCTCTACTTCTCCAAGGGGTCGTTCCAGACTTCGCACTATGCCTTCTGCACGGCCATCTCGTATCTGGGACTCATGTTGCCGGGCATGGTGTCAGGATGGATGAAGGATGCACTGGGCTACCGTTCGTTCTTCATTATTGTCATGTTGCTGTGTTCCATCACATTTGCTGTGACGGCTTTCATCAAAGTCGACCCGGAGTTCGGAAAGAAAAAAGCGGAAGCAGACGCTGAGTGCGAGTAAATAAAAACGATGAGCGGCGTGGTTTCACAACCGGGCCGCTCCTTGTCTGTTCTAATGATAGTATTAATAATGGAAAAGAAATCGTTTCGCTATCAATGTGACTTTCGTTTCGTGATGTAAAGATAGTAAAAAAAAGCGAAACGGCAATGCTTTTGTCGTGATTTTTTTATCGAAAGCTGCTATATAACATGTTTTTCGGTGCCGTTTAGGGAAAACACTACACTAAAATAGGCGTTTCACCTTGCATGTACGGGTTTTTCTTCTTACCTTTGCAACACGAAAGCCGTTGATGCGGAAAACAGCGACATCAGAAAGCTTTTGATGAGGTAAACAACAACATTAAAAAGACGAATACAATGATGAAGAGACTTTACACTTACATGGTCATGGCAGTCGTAGCCCTCAGTGCTACCATGCTCACTGCCTGCAACCGCGATGCCGAGGAGGCTAACACCTTGAACGGACAATGGACGGGGTATATCAGCACCTACTACGAAGACCGCTGGGGGCTGACCGGCGAGGACTATCGTACCACTATCTGCTTTGTGCAGCGCGACATGTACGGCGGCACGGGCTACGAGGTGGACTACGACGTGAGAGACCCCTACGGCAGCTACTACTATTCGCCCATCAGATGGTCGGTGAACAATGGCGTCATCAACATCTATTACAGCTACGACGACTACTATGTCGAGATTTCGCGCTACACGCTGAACAGCAACGCCTTCAGCGGCTACATGTACGACGGCACGCGCCGCGACATCTACTTCTCGCTAAGCTATGTCGGCAATGTCGATTGGGACCGCTATCGCAACGGACCGAACTGGCGGCGCAGTGCTGCCACAGACAGCGACGACGTGGTGGTCAACGGCGAGTCGGTGGCCCGCGGTGCCTTCGCCCGCGCTATATTACAGCGGTAACAAAAAAACACCCAACACCTACGACACCTACGACACCTAAGCCATGAAGCGTTGAAAGATTTTCAGGTGTTGTAGGTGTCGTAGGTGTTGGGTAATTATTTTTTTCTACAATATATATATATTTACGGCAGAAAAATCCCGATGAAATCGCGGATTTTTGCGAGGGGAGGGCGGATGTCGGATTAGAAATCCGACCAAAAGAACGTTACTAAATCCCCAGTCCGCCGCTGAACGACACATCGACTGCCTTCGACTGCAGGATGCGCGAGTGCGGCGGCACGTCGTGCGTCAGCCAGATGTTGCCGCCGATGGTCGAATGGTGGCCGATGGTGATGCGCCCTAATATCGAGGCGTTGGAATAGACCGTCACGTAGTCTTCGATAATCGGGTGGCGCGGCACATTGAGCATGTTGCCCTGCTCGTCGTACTTGAAACTCTTGGCACCCAGCGTCACACCCTGGTAGAGCGTCACGTGATTGCCGATGATGCTTGTCTCGCCGATGACGACACCCGTGCCGTGGTCGATGGCAAAATATTCGCCGATCTGCGCCCCGGGGTGGATGTCGATGCCCGTTTTCGAGTGCGCCTGCTCGGTGATGATACGCGGTATGACGGGCACCTTCAGCTGGTGCAGCTTGTGGGCGATGCGGTAGTGGGTCATCGTGTTCACCACCGGATAGCAGAAAATCACCTCGCCGTAGTTGGGGGCGGCAGGGTCGTTGTCAAACATGGCCTGCACGTCGGTGTAGAGCAGACGCTTGATTTCGGGCAGGGCATCGACGAACTCCAGGGCCAGCCGCTCGGCCTCGCGGTACACCTGCTCCTTGGTCTGCATGCACTCGCAGTCTTCGCAGAATTGTAGGCCGTGGGCTATCTGCTTCACCAGCAGCCGCAGCAGCTCCTCCATGTGTACACCTATATAATAGGAGCGGATGGCCTCGTCGGGCTGCCGCTTGTTGAAATAGTCGGGGAAGATGATGTTCTTCGCCAGTGTCACTATCTGCCTCACCTGATCGACCGAGGGCAGCGGGGCCTCCGTGGCAGGCATCATGCCCACTTCCTGCTCGGTCATTTTCGACAGCAGGCCTACGTTTTTCAGCAGGATGTCGTTAGCGCGTTTGTCCATTGTGCTTGCTTCTTGTTAAATCGGCGCAAAGGTACAAAGAAGTGAAGGAAACGCCAAACATTATTTCATGATTTTTCCCATGGAAAGCACGCTTTTAACATGAGAGAACATGATTTTAATCAATTTTTGCCACAAAATGCAAAAAAGTTTGAAAAATATTTGGAAGTATAGCCGTTTATTACTAACTTTGCAGCGTCGAAACAAAATTTAGGTTAATATTATAAAAGATTAATCAAACATTAGAGTTAGGAAAAAATTTATTCATTAATTAAAATTAAAAGATTATGAAGAAGATTTTAATGACAATTGCTGCTGTTGCTTTTGCAACTACAATGAATGCACAGCTTTATCTGGGTGGTAGCTTCGGTATTAGCGGAGGTACGAACACTACGGATAAGATTGAAAACGGAGGTCAGTTGGTTTCTCGCGACGTCAAGAAGTTCAGCCTTGAGGTGCTCCCCGAGATTGGCTACAAGATCAACGACAACATGGCCGTCGGTGCTGAGATTGGTGTTGACTTCACCAAGGAGACTACTCCTAATTACTATTATGTAGGCACTGGATACCTGCAGTATGACACGACTGTGAAGGGTACATACTTCAACTTCAACCCTTACTTCCGCTACATCTTCGTGACATGGGATAAGGTGAGCCTCTTCTGCGACGCTCAGGTAGGTCTGCGCTTCGGTAAGGGTAGCACCGAGACTCCGTACTATGACCCAACAACCGGTGCTCATCTGGGCAACCAGACAAGAGACGTTAAATACAGCTCGTATTCGTTTGCTATCGTTCCGGGTATTGCTTATCAGGCCAGCGAGAAGATTAGCGTCGTTGCTAAGTTAGGCAAGGGCTTCGGCTACTGGCACGAAAAGACCACCACTCCCGACCAGTACACTCTGCCCTCAGTCGGTACTGTTCAGTACGATCGTGAGAACTTCGACAACACCTTCGGTCTGAACCTGAAGACCCTCGGCCTGACTGTCGGTGTGTACTACAATTTCTAATCAGTTAGGAAGCAAGTATTAAAAAGTTTTTATAATGCGTTCGCCCGATGCCGCTGATGGCATCGGGCGAATTTTTTTTTCAAAACAGAGGGCGGGTGGCGATAATCTGTGAAAAATGCTTGCTCATATCGCTGAAACTTTGTATCTTTGCAGCGCACAAGTAGGAGGCGACGTGTCTCACGTGGCAACAGCCTGCAGGCTTGCGGCGTAAGACACGTCGCCTCCTACTGTAAAGCAGTGAAACAACCGTTAGTTATATAGAAGGCTAAGGAACAGAGAGAAAGGAAAAACATGGACATCACAGAAAGATTTCTGAACTATGTAGCGTTCGACACACAGTCGGACGAGAATAGCGACAGCGTGCCAAGTACCGCCAAGCAGCTGGTGTTTGCACGCTACCTGAAAGAAGAGCTGGAGCGCGAAGGGCTGGACGACGTGGAGATGGACGACAAGGGATACATCTACGCCACGCTGAAGGCGAACATCAAGGGCGACGTGCCGGTGATAGGCTTCATTGCCCACTACGACACCAGCCCCGACTGCCCGGGAGCCGGCGTCAAGCCCCGCATCGTAAGACAGTACGACGGCGGCGACATCGTGCTCGGCGAAGGCTTGGTGAGCAGTCCGGCGAAGTTTCCGGAGCTGCTGCAGCATGTGGGCGAAGACCTGATAGTGACCGACGGCACGACGCTGCTCGGTGCCGACGACAAGGCGGGCATAGCCGAAATCGTGCAGGCCATGGTCTATCTGAAGGAGCACAATGAGCTGCGGCACGGCACGATACGCATAGCCTTCAACCCCGATGAAGAGATAGGACGCGGGGCGCACCACTTCGACGTGGAGCGCTTCGGATGTGAGTGGGCCTACACCATGGACGGCAGTGAGGTGGGCGAGCTGGAGTTCGAGAACTTCAACGCCGCAGCAGCCAAGGTGACCATCAAGGGCGTGAGCGTACACCCGGGCTACGCCAAGGGCAAGATGGTGAACGCCAACATGCTGGCCGCCGAGTTTGCCGCCATGATGCCCGCCGAGGAAACGCCCGAACAGACGGAGGGCTATCAGGGTTTCTACCATCTGACTGGCATGACGGCGACGGTAGAAAAAGCCCAGCTAAGCTACATCATCCGCGACCACGACCGCAGCACATTCGAGGAGCGCAAGCGGTTCATCGCCCGGTGTGCCGAGCAGATGAACGCGAAGTACGGCGAAGGTACGGCAGCGGCCGTGGTGACCGACCAATACTATAACATGAAGGAAAAGATAGAACCCGAGGCCATGCACGTCATCGACCTGGTGCTGCGGGCCATGCAGGAGGTGGGCGTGTCGCCGAAAGTGAAGCCCATCCGCGGCGGCACGGACGGTGCGCAGCTGTCGTTCCGCGGGCTGCCCTGTCCGAACATCTTTGCCGGGGGCATCAATTTCCACGGCCCGCACGAGTTTGTGCCCATCCCGTCGATGGAGAAGGCCATGCAGGTGATCGTGAAGATTTGCGAAATCACGGCAGGTTATAATGATTAAAAAATCAATCCCCCGATGGCACACCTCCCCGCAATGATACAAGACCTGGCACTGATACTGATGGTGGCAGGCATCGTGACGCTCGTCTTCAAGCGGCTGAAACAGCCGCTGGTACTTGGATACATCATGGCCGGATTCCTGGTGTCGCCACACATGCCCTACACGGCATCGGTGGCCGACACGGAGAATATCCAGCTATGGGCCGACATCGGTGTGATGTTCCTGCTGTTCTCGCTGGGTCTGGACTTCTCGTTCAAGAAAATCGTGAAGATGGGGGCATCGCCCATCATATCGGCCATCAGCATCATCTTCTGCATGTCGATGCTGGGCGTCTGCGTGGGCCGCATCTTCGAGTGGCCCAAGATGGACTGCATCTTCCTGGGCGGCATGCTGGCCATGTCGTCAACCACCATCATCTACAAGGCCTTCGACGACCTGGGGCTGCGCCAGCAGCAGTTCACGGGCCTGGTGATGTCGGTGCTGATACTCGAGGACATACTGGCCATCGTGATGATGGTGATGCTGTCGGCCATTGCCAGCGGCAGCAGTCCCGACGGCAGCCAGATGATAGGCTCGGTGGTGAAGATAGCCTTCTTCCTGGTGTTGTGGCTCGTGGTGGGCATCTTTGCCGTACCGCTGCTGCTGCGCCGCATACGGCTGCTGGTGAACGACGAGGTGCTGCTCATCGTGACGCTGGGCATGTGCTGCGCCATGGCGGTATTCTCGACCAAGGTGGGCTTCTCGTCGGCTTTCGGTGCCTTCATCATGGGCAGCATACTGGCCGAGACCGTGGAGGCCGAGAAGATAGAACGGCTGGTGGAGCCGGTGAAGAACCTGTTCGGAGCCATCTTCTTCGTGTCCGTAGGCATGCTCGTTGACCCGCAGATACTGGTGCAATATGCCGCGCCCATCGTCACGCTGGTGCTGACGATACTCATCGGGCAGGCCGTGCTGGGGTCGTTCTCGTTCATGCTGGGTGGCGAAAGCCTGAAGTCGGCCATGCGCTGCGGATTCTCGATGGCGCAGATTGGCGAGTTCTCGTTCATCATCGCCTCGCTGGGTCTGTCGTTAGGCGTCATCAGCGACTTCCTCTACCCGGTAGTGGTGGCGGTATCGGTCATCACCACCTTTCTTACACCCTATATGATACGTCTGGCCCTGCCGGCCTACAATGCCCTGGAGCACCGCCTGCCATCGCGGCTTATCAGCATGCTGAACCACCTATCGACGAGCCGCCCCAACTCGCAGAAGCAGAGCCTGTGGCGACACTTGCTGGCACAAATGACGATATACACGGTGGTATATAGCATCCTGTCGTCGGCCACCGTCGTCGTCATGTTCACCTTCGTGCTGCCCGTCATCCAGAAGATGGTGCCCGGCAACCAGTTCGACATCTATGTGAACATCGGCATGGGCTTCCTGACGGTGCTGCTCATCTCGCCGTTCCTGCGGGCCATGGTGATGAAGAAGAACCGGTCGGAGGAATGGCGCGCGCTGTGGGCCGAGAGCAACCGCAACCGTCTGCCGCTGCTGTTCACCATCCTCGTCAGGGCTACGATAGCCGTGGCCTACGTGTTCTCTATCTGCAACTACCTGGGCCGGTTCAGCAATGCCGTGATGATTACGCTGGGCGTGGTGGCCGTGGTGCTGATAGTGCTGTCGCGCAACATCAAGAACCGCAGCATACGCCTGGAGCGGCTCTTCATCAACAACCTGCACAGCCGTGACATCGAGGCACAGGTGCAGGGAAAGAAGCGTCCGCTGTACGAAGGGCGCCTGCTGGACCGCGACATCCACATTGCCGACTTCGACGTACCGGACAACTCGCTATGGATGGGCAGCACGCTGAAAGACCTGAACTTAGGAAAGAAATACGGTGTCCACGTGAGCAGCATCCTGCGCGGCGGCTTCCGGCTGAACATACCGAACGGCGACTACATGCTCTTCCCGCACGACAAGCTGCAGGTCATTGGCAGCGACGAACAGCTGGCACAGTTCGGACAAGCACTGAAGAACGACGTCATCAAGGAAGACATGGAGATAGAGAACCGCGAAATGAAGCTGCGCCAGCTCATCATCGACAGCGACAGCCCCTTTGTGGGCAAGACGCTGGAAGAGAGCGGCATACGCAGCCTGTACGGCTGCATGGTGGTAGGCCTGGAGGAGGGCAAGGAGAACCTGTCGAACTTCCCGCCGAAGCGCCGCTTCATGGAGGGCGACATCATCTGGGTGGTAGGCGAAGAGGATGCCCTGCAGTCAATATTGGCAAAGCCAAATAAGGAATGAGATTTCTCATTCCTCATTTCTCCTTTGGCCATCAGTACCACTGCACGGCATTGGAGTAGGACGAGCGTTTGTCGTACTTCAAGGCATCGGTGAGCGTGGCGGCATTGCATCGGAAGGTGAAGTTGTAGCTGGTATAGGGCGTGAGCACCACCGAGGCCGACATGTTGAAGCAGTGCAGGTCGCGCGACAGCGAGGCGGTGGTCATCGACAGCTTGTGGCTCTCGAAGTCGTAGCCGCTGGAGAAGGTGATGTTCCATCCGTCGGCTATGCGGATATTGCCGCTGAAGTTCAGGTTCTGCGTAAACTTATACGGATAGCGCATGCGGTCGTAGTTGAAGTCGCCGCTGGTATTCTCACGCATGGTGATACCATAGCCGATGCTGAGCGACCAGGGTATGGAGAACTTCATGTATCCGTCCTCGTCGGTCTCGGCCATCTCGCTGTCCTTGCGGGCTCCGTGCTTGCCGGCCTCCATCTCGTTGTCGAGGTTCGAGTCGACGCCGGTGTCATACTGGTCTTTGCCCTTCCGGTCTTTGTCCTTGTCCTTATCGACCTTCTCGCCGCGCAGCCGCTTGATGAAGTTGAGCAGCTTCTTGTTGTCGAGCGTGTAGGAGAGGTTCTGCGACATGCCCTGGAAGCGGCCGAAGCGACCGTAGCTATACTCCGTGCGGTTGCCGATGTACGGGCGCGCGCCCACCGAGTCGGCCTCGTAGGCGTAGGTGGCAAAGACGGCATTCAGATTGAACGTATAGCTCTTGGTGAGCCGCAGGCGCAGGCGCATGGAGAGGTCGCTCCACGGACGCTCCTTGGCGGCCATATTGTACGACATCGAGGCTCCCAGTTCGTCGATGATGCTGATTTTCTTGAAGCCCGTCGAGTCGTCGTCGCTCCTGACTTTCATCTCGATATTGTTCGACAGGTCTAACGATATGCTGCCCGTCTTGCCCGTACCGGGACTGCCATAGACGCCGTTCTGGTAGCGGTTGTACTGCACCATCGTCACATTGCCGTTGGCATCGGTCTTCTGGTACGTGTCCCAGTAGCCGTAGCGCGATACGCTGAAGTCGGGGGCATAGTTGAACGAGACGGTAGGCGTGAGGACGTGGCGTATGGCCTGTATCTTGTCGCCGAAAATCTTCTTGTTGGGCACGAAAAATCCGTAGAGCTTGGTGGTGGCCGACACGCTGAAGTTCCAGTTATAGACGTTGTAGAATCCGTTCACCGTATCTACGCGCTCCTTCTGGTTGGCAATATCCCACGAGCGTTCCTGCCGCTGGAAGTACATGCGGTCGGTGAAATTGAATGTCGGGTTGATGTTCAGGAACCCGAAGAGCGTGAAGTTGCCGCTGATGGGTATGACATGCTGGATGCCGTTGCGCCAGTCGCGCGTCAGGCTCGACTTCATGATCTGGTCCTCCTTGGTAGTGATGGAGTTGGTGACGTTGCCGGTATAGCTCATGGAGATCTTCTCGTACCACCGTTCCTTGCCCACCATGTGCTTGCGCTTGAAGGGATAGAAGCGCGAGATGCTGATGTTCAGGTCGGGGAAGCGCACGGTGATGCTGGAGTCGCGCATGTTCTGCTCCAGGTTCATGGTGCTGCTCAGCGTCATGCCGATGCTGGAGAAGCCGGTGCTCCACGACACGGAGCTGGTACGCGTCGATTGGGTGCGCAGCTGTGGGTTGTACATCGACGTGAGGTTGTTCTGCTCGTAACTCGTGGAGGCAAAGTTCACACTGGCCGACAGCGAGCTGTAGGGGTTGGACTTGGCATCCTGACGGTGGCTCCACTGCACCTTGAAGCTGGTGGTCTTCTGGTAGTCGGGCATGTTCTTCTCGCCATCGACGGTATTCTGGAAACTGACGTACACCGAGCCGTTGAACTTGTAGCGCTTGCGATAGTTGGAGGCTGCCGAGATGCCCCACGAGCCCTTGGTATATATCTCACCCAGCAGCTTGAGGTCCATCTTGTCGTTCACGGCAAAGTAATAGCCGCCGTCGCGCAGGTAGAAGCCGCGCGAGAACTCGTCGCCGTAGGTGGGCATGATGAATCCCGAGGAATAGCTCTTGGTGAAGGGGAAGAAGCCATAGGGAATGGCAAAGGGCAACGGCACGTCGGCCACCACGAGATAGGTAGGTCCGAACACCACGTCCTTGCCGGGGCGCACCTTGGCTCGCGACATGGCGAAATAGAAGTCGGGATGGGGCTGGTCGCAGGTGGTGTAGCGGCCGTGGTAGAGGTACATCTCGCCATTGCTGTTGCGCTTCGACAGCTCAGAGGTCATGAAGCCGTCGTCCTGCTGGGTGTAGGCATTGCTGATGATGCCTTTCTTCGTCTTGAAGTTGAAGGCCATCGTGTCGGTCTCGTAGGTGTTGCTGCCCATCTTGAACACAGGGGTGCCAAACTTCACGCCGGCAGAATCGACCGAACCCGTGGCATGCACCAGACTGGAGTCGAACTTCATGTATATCTGGTCGCTGTTCAGGTCCATGTCCTGATACTTCACGTTGGCCTTGCCGAAGAGGCGGGCCAGTCCGGTGGCTCCCTCGTAGGTCATCGAGTCGGCTGCCGTATAGGCCACGGGGGCATCGATGCCGTTCTTGCGCTCGCGGTTGATAGAGTCGGCACGCAGCGAGTCGTCGATGGCCTTGTTGTGCATCCAGATGGCCTTCTGCAGCGAGTCCATGCGGGCGGTGTCGGGAAGCTGTGCCAGGGCGCTGTCGGGCAGCTGTGCCAGTGTACTGTCGGCAGCAGCCAGCAGAGCCGAGTCTGCCGTCAACCGTGTACTGTCGGCCACAAGGCTGCTGCGCGTGGTGTCGATGGCTTTCCGCAGCAGAGCCTTCGCAGCGGTGTCGGTCTGCCGTGCCGTCGTGTCGGCCTCAGCCCCCGCGTCATGGCGGGGCGAAAAGAGCACAAAAGGCACTTCTGCCATGACAAACATCATGACAAAAAGCAGCAGGAATATGAGCGTTTTTCTTCTCACGGCTGCAAAGATACGCTTTTTATGTGAAATATAGCCACCGAGAAATGAGAAATGCCGTTCGGCTTGGTGTTTTTTAACTATTCAAAGCATTTTGCCCATGCCAAAAACTTATCTACGCCCTCGTGGCCGAACTTCTCCAGGCTCTTGGCAGCCTCCAAAACGGTACGCACGCGGTCGGGCGACGATTTCGAGTAGAACTTGTCGGCATAGCATACAATCTGCTCTTCCAACGTCTCGGGCACGAAGTCCTCCGCAGGCAGGGGCAGCTGCTGGCACTCAATCTGCTGGCGCGTCAAGCCGGTGCCCGTATGGCGCTCGCAGACGCGGGCGTGGCGGGGCAGCCCCTCGCGGCGCAGCATTTCGCCGCCTATCAGCCCGTGGCGGATATACGGCTCGGTGCCCCGGCAGCATATCGACGGGGCGTTACACTCGCGGATGCCGATGTCGTGCAGCATGGCAGCCTCTTCGAGAAACTGCACATCGACGGGCAGTTCCCTGTGTCGCTTGGCTATCTCTAAGCAGCGGTCGGCCACCTGTCGGCTGTGCAACAGCAACAGGCGACGCAGCTCGTCGTCGGCAGGATAGTATCTTTCTATAACTGATAAATAGTCCATGGCTGCAAAATTAGTAAAAAAGTAGATAAAAAGCGTCGGCTGTTGGGAAATATTTAGTATTTTTGCACATTATAGGCTACAAAAGAGTGTACACATGAAAGCAAGACTACTCATCATACTGCTGTTTGCTGCCGCACAGGCCATGGCCCAGCAGGCCGTAGTGAACAGGCAGCGGCACTTCGCCGAGACGGTACCCGCCGGCAACTACAGCGGCATTGCGTGGCTGGGCGGGACGCGCTATGCCGTAGTGAACGACAAGTCGGCAACAGCGGGATTCCACCTGATGACCATCCGTACCGACTCCCTCACGGGCGACATCATGGAGGTGCGTGCCGACTCGTTCGTGACCGCCGGACTGCCGAACCGCGACGAGGAGGGCATCTGCTACGTGCCGCAGACGAACACCGTGTTTGTCAGCAGCGAGCAGGACGGCGAGATAGTGGAGTATGGCATGGACGGCACACTGACGGGCCGCAAGCTGCAGATACCCGACGTATTCCGCACGGCGTATAGCAACAGCGGCTTCGAGGCACTGACCTACTGTGCTGAGACCCACCGCTTCTGGACCACGACAGAACAGACGCTACGCGCCGACGGCAAACAGCCGGGCATCAAGAACAAGACGGCGAACCGGCTGCGACTGCAGAGCTTCGGCGACGACCTACAGCCCAAAGAGCAATACTGGTATGTGACGGACTCGTCGGACGTGCAGGGCGAGAAGGGCAACAGCCTGTTAGGTGTCAGCGGCATGGCGGCCTTGGGCGACGGGCGGCTCGTCGTCATGGAGCGTGAGGTGCGCCACACGGCAAAGCACATCGGCTCGTTTGTACACGTGAAGCTATATGTGGTGAATCCCCCACTCCACCAGCCCGGCGAAGTGCTGGAGAAGCAGCTGCTGACCGAGTTCCGCACACGCATCAATGTGACAGCCCGCAGCTTCGCCAACTACGAGGGCATCTGCTGCGGGCCGCCACTGGCTGACGGGCGTCGGCTGCTGCTGTTGGTGGCCGACTCGCAAAACCAATATAAAGGATGGCTGAAGGACTGGTTCAGAAGTATCGTCGTCAGTGATTAGCCATTGATGCGGCTTATAACGACGGCGAGACTATTTCCGAAAGCGCAGCGTGGTGACGGGACGGATGAACTCGGCTCCCGTATAGCTTGTTGAAATCTGGCTGATCGTGAATCCAAAGAAACCACCGTCATCATCCTTGCCTAAATATGAATCGGCCGAATTGAAAACAGTACCACCGGCGCTCTCCACACCTTTATTGAAATTTACTCTGGCAGCACCATCAACAGCACCCGCTTCTGCCTTGGTTGGCAGCCGCCATCCCGTGATACCATCCATCTCGAAAGAAGGAAGGGCCGCTGCTACAGCAGTCTCTATCTGTGCTGCTGTCATGCTGGAGCAGTCAATGGCCTGTGCATCCTTGTGCATCAGCGTCACCACGGTATAGTCGCCGTCGTCGGCAGTGGTGAGCACATAGCAGTTGCGATACCACGTCTCGGCACTCGGAGCCGTGCCGTCCTGAGTGTCATCGCCGGAGCCACCGCCCGTCTCGATGTTCGAGTCGTCGAAGTTGAACGTGATGTCGGTGGGGTCGCCCCATTCTGCGCCATTCACCGTGCCGGAAATCTCCAGCCCCTGGTTCTCGGTATAGGAACCCGTGATGCTCACCTTACTGTTGGCCTGCAAGGGTGTCGGACTGGTATAGCTATAGGTCTTGCTGTCGCTGCCGGTCGTCATGCGGATGGTGAGCTTGGGGGTGCCCTGTGCAGGCAGGGCGTTCTGCTCCGTGGCGTTCTTCCACGTGGTGCCGTCGCTCTGCTTAGTCAGCTGCAGGGTCTGTGTCTCGGTACTGGCGGCATAGCTGCCATCCAGCAGCAAGTCGGTATAGATGGGCGACATGCCTACGGTGACGGCATCCACCGTGGCCGGCACGTCGTTGATGGTGACGTTCTGTATCAGCATCACCTTGCGCTGCAGGTCGAGCGTCAGCGTGTTGGCGCCGTCTTTGCTCACTTCGAAGGCACTGCCTGCCGTCATCAGGTCGGCATGCATGGCACCGTCTTTCAGGGCAATGGCATAGTCGGCACGCGCCGTAGCCACCGTGGGCAGGTCGTAATCCCACTCAGCAGCCCCCGCCACGGCATACACCTGATAAGTGGCTACGGGTAGCGACAGCGACAGCGCATTGCCCTCGGTCAGGGTTTCTTTCTTCACACAAGCACCACTGCTGTTCATGACATACATGTTCACCGGATAGCTGATCTTCGCGTCGCTGCCGGTACCTCGGGTCAGGATGGTCATGGACTGCTGCTCACCGGCAGCTGAAGCGTTTTCCTGTATCAGTTCTTTCTCGCAGGAGGTTAAAAGCACAACGGCACCCATAAGGATGCCGACAGATAAGCTAAAGTTTTTCATCGGTTTTATCATTTTGTTTTAGGATTATCATAGTGTCTGTCTTGTTCGTTTTGGCTTGTGGAGGCTTGGCTCATTCTATTTCTTGCTGCTTGCGGTGGATGTAGCGTATCATGGCACCCTGCACGTCGCACGCAAGTTCCAGCGAGTCAAGATATATTCGTTTCTCGACATTCAGCGTGTCGGAGTCGGCACGCGCCACCATCAGCAGACTGTCGGTACGGGCCAGTTCGGCAGAGACCTTCTGCAGCTCCTGCTCGTAGAACTCGGTGCGTATCTGCCGGCGCAGGGCGTCTTTCTCTTTTGCATACTTGTCACCGCAGCCCATGAGGCATGCGGTGACAAGCAAGAGGGGTATATATAATAAGGTGCGCATCACAGATTGACCAGGAACGAGAGACCCAGCGTAAAGAAATTCATCTTCTTGTCCTTCTTGTACACCATCGGTTCGAGTGCGGCATAATAGGGCGACACCACGCTGTTGGCAACGAGGTTGTAGGCATTGGGGGTAAGGGCGCTGCGTATGAAGTAATAGGGGTCGTAGGTCAGCGTGAACTCCTTCTTGGTGTAATCGTAGTCGCAGTAGAGCCGCCACGAGAAATTGCTCTTATAGCGGTAGGTGACCGACAGGCCGGTGCCGAACGACGTAGAGCTCTTGGCACCCAGCGTCAAGTAGTCCCACTCCACGTTGTACGTGGCATTGTCGGAGGTGTTGGTAGGGGCCTGCAACGAGAAATAGGGCTCGCCGGTGGTGGGGTCGCGATAGATGTCTCCGTTCTTAACCCACAGGTCGTAGTCGATGTCCTTGACATGGCCCTGTGCATAGCCGTCGATGTCGAGCTCCTGGGTGAACGAGCGCCCGATGAGCAGCTTCGTGCCTACAGACCAGCGGCTGCTGATGGGCAGGTTGAAATAGAGACCGGCACTGGCGGTAAACTCGGCCAGGTGGTCGCTGCGCACGACACCGCCTATCTGGCTGATGGGAGCGCCGCCGATGTTGGCAGCCGTCATGTCAAGCGTCTGATTGGCTTTGTCATAGACGCCGCCCAGCAGGGTTTCCCAAGCCTCGTTGCTGTCGTAAGAGTTGATGTCGTTGTAACGTCCGAACGACTTGGCCGACATGGCGCGCACACGGAAGCGGCCACCCACGCCGATGTACTTGTTGAAGAAGTAGGCTCCCTCGGCATCGACCACCGTGGCGGCGCGGAACTCAAGGCTCTCCCGTTCGGTGCCATCGACCTCGTAGAGGCTGGGGGCGAAGCGCAGGGGGTTCTGCAGGTCGGTGATGCTGAAGTCGATGCTCTTGTTACCCAGGCCGATACCCATGCCGATACTGAAGAAGGTGGGGTTCTCGTTGTCCATGATCAGGTCGTTGCGCAGCAGTCCCTTGCCCTTGAACAGCAGGTCGCAGAGGGCATAGCCCAACTCGGCAGAGAGGATACCGATACCGGCACCCGACATCACGTCGCTGATCCAGTGGCGGTTGTTCAGCACACGCATCACGCCGGTGGCCGTTGCCACACCATAGCCTGCCACCGAGTACCACGGCGAGCGGGTCAGTCCGTACTCCTTGTGCAGGATGGTGGCACCGACGAACGACGTGGCAGTATGGCCGGAAGGCCACGAGTTGGCCGTCGAGCCGTCGGGGCGCATCTCCTTAGCGGTATATTTGATGCCGTTCACGAAACCGGCCATGATGGCATAGCCCATCAGCGAGCTGGCCAACAGGCGGGGCCAGTCGCTACGGCCCTCGACTCCGCCAAGCTTCAGGCCCACCACCATGGCAGGACCGAAGAACTGGGTGTAGTCGTCGATGCCGGTCTTGAAGTCGGTCAGCAACTGGGTGTTGGGCTTGCCGTCCTTGTTGTTCACGCGGAACATGGCCTTGTCGCCCTTGATAGCCATTCCGGCCAGAAAGAGGGGCACTCCGACGAACGTCATGTCGTCCATAAACTTATAGGGTTTCACGCCGGGATTGGTCTTCGACTTGAAGAAGCTGAAGTCAGGCTTCCAGGCGTTCACTTCCGTGTTAACTACTGCCGAGGCTTCAGCTGTTTCCGAGGCTTCACTGCTCTCGTCAACGGGAGCGATGAGCGACAGGCCTGCCGGGCTGACCAGCTCGGCTTTCATCTCGGGCACGTCGAGTTTCAGCGGCTCCACGCCAAGGTGGTTGTTGGCATAAGCCTGTGTTGCGAACAGGACAGCCAGCACTGCCATCAGGTGTTTCAATTTCGTCATCATAAGTTAAGTTTTGTTTCCATTTGGCTGCAAAGGTAACAAATAATTTATGATTATGCAACAATATTTACAGCTTTTTTCAATACAATCTTTTCTTGATGATATCAAAATGTGTGTTTTACCTCATTAATATGATCAATCCTTTTGTGGAGAGGCTACTGGTTTCCGCCAGTGGCCTCTCCACAAAAATTACTCATTGCTCCACGAAAATTACTCATTGCTCCACGAAAACTACTAGCCTCTCCACGAAAATTACTCATTGCTCCACGAAAATTAGTGGCCTCTCCACGAAAATTACTCATTGC
>ODAI011054164.1_pt1 | contig 17310 bp, 21 predicted proteins | sample 1539321 | NCBI WGS metagenome assembly ODAI01 (sample SAMN02144231, study PRJEB22623) | gut metagenome | biome: sheep rumen | host: Ovis aries | place: New Zealand | reverse complement strand
GGATTCGCACCCTTCATACCACGCAACTGTCCCGACTGTGGAGAAAAGTATAGTGTGGCAGGACCGTTATGGTTGGGCAAAATCTCTGACAAGGCATTTATAGGGGACATGATTGAAACTACCAGTGAGTTAAAACTCAATAAGAAAGAGGAATTGTTGAAATTGTTCAATCAATGTTACGAGGAAGCAGAAGGTCCGATAACATTTTATGACATTCATAAGATATGTAAGACCCTGAAAATCAGTTCACCGAAAATGGATGATGTAATTGAAGAAATCAGACAAAGGGGTTATTTCATTTCAAGAACTCATTTTAGATTAACTGGTATGCGTACTGACATGCCTTTAAATGAATTGAAAGATTTGATTAAAAAAGTAAAAGAAGAAAAGTTAGGGGTTGAAGTTTAATTCGAATAAGCCTCTTCTTATTCGTAGTTTAGCATGTTGTGTGTGTAATAGTATTGTAGTTCTGGTGCATGCTGTATTTCATAGAATCTGTATGGATTGTTGAAGTATGGGAATATTGAACCTGTTGCTGCACGCATTATTCCACCTAAATGTCCAAATTCCTTTGTACATACCTGGTAATAAAGTGGGAATCCACATCCTGGGTTGATGAAAATATCTCCTTCCCTTACGGTTCCATGCCATACCATAGGAATTGGTCCTTCCTGTCCTTGTGCATCAGCCATTTCCAACACTCTTGCCCATGCATCCTCAAAGGAATCATAAATTTCTCCATCAACTTTATAATTCCATTTGTCTTCAGGCACTCCGTGAAGACCATAATCCAGTACCTGGTTCCAGTCAATGTTTACCTGTGCACCTGCAGTGTCCATGAATGCCATCTCTATAATGTAGACATTTCCGTTCATGAAGTTTCTATAGTTGGAACTACCTGCAAAATGCAGTACTATAGCACATTTTGAATTTCTTTCCTCTGCATACTGGGCCAACAGATTTGCATGTACGTGTTCAGGGTACATATCCGGATTTGCAATCTTTACAAAGGCCAACCTTCCAAGAGGTTCTATGTCCTCGGAGGTTGAAGCTGTTGACACATAAAGAAAACCGATCAGTAGAAAAATTATTACTATAAAAGAAATGTACCATTTCATTATTTTTTTCTCCGCGTTTTATTTGTAAATTATTTTTATTAATTTATTATATGTATGTTGAACATTTTATATTTTTCATATTTTCAACATTCTTTTTAATAATGAATTTAGTTTATTAAGGTAGGCTTATTTTAATTTAAAAGTAATGATTTGTTTAGGTGGGTTGTTATTTTTTTGTATATTTTCAATTTCATTAATCTTCAAATATCCAAATGGATTATTTTGTTGAAAAATTATTTTGTGTATTATAATATGATAACAATTTATAGTTTTTGTTATATTTTTTGTTTAAAATTTTGTAATTTTTTTTATAAAAAAATATAATAATTATTAGTAATTTAAGAATAATTAAAAAGGTTTATATATTGTGTATATCAAAATTAGTATTATCAGTTTTTTGATATGATAATTTATTATAAAAAACATAATTTGTAGGGATTTTATGAACAATAATTTAAATGAATATGATGTTGAACCAGAAAACATGACATTAACGATGGATACGCTAGACAAACAGATATTGGAATTATTAAGTGATGATGGAAGAAAATCGTACAGAAAAATTTCAAGGGAATTGGGAGTTTCAGTAGGAACAATACACAATAGGGTAGATAAGTTAACAAAATCCGGCATAATCAGTAAATTCGTTCCAGTTATTAATCACGAAAAATTAGGATACACATTAACTGCCGTAATCGGTATCGAAATCAAGGGTGGTTCAGTTTTAAATCTGACAGAAAAAGAACCTTTTAAAAACAATCTTTTGGCTGTTTATGATGTTACAGGACAGTTTGATGGAATACTTATTGCAAAATTTAAAAATACGTTTGAATTAAACAAGTTTATTAAATTATTACTCAAGGAAGAAAACGTTACCAAAACATACACACAAACTGTCTTAAACATCATCAAAGAAGAATTGAATTCGTCAGTTATTAACTTCTAATCCTTTTTTTTATTATTTTTCAAGTTAATCATTTTTCATGATATCAGTAAATGATTACATTTTTTTTCAAATTAAACATTTTTCAATTAAACTCTTTTTAATGGGTACATTTCAAATAGATGAAGTAACATAAACAAAATACAGACAAACAAATTATTAATAGATAGGAGAGAAAATTTTAATGTCAATACCGGAATTTCCAGATACGCAGGATAAACAACCTAAGGCGCCAATATCATTGACTCGAGTTGGTGTAACAGGAGTTAAAAAGTTATTAAAGATTCAGAGGGATAACAAGCGTCCAATAATATTATTGCCGACTTTTGATGCATTTGTGGATTTGCCAAGCACACAAAAGGGTGTGCACATGTCCAGAAATCCTGAAGCCATATCTGAGATAATAGATGAATCAGTTAATCAAATGGAAATTCACATTGAGGATATATGTGCAAATCTGGTGAAAAGACTATTGGAAAAACATGAATATGCATTAAGGGCTGAAACAAAAGCGACAAGCGAATATATTATAAACAAATATTCGCCGGTTACCCACAGAAAAACACAGGAAACCACACACATAATAGCAAGGGCAATAGCACAAAAGGATGATTCCGGTAATATCACTGTAAGAAAAATGGTGGGTGCTAAGGTTATTGGGATGACAGTATGTCCATGTGCACAGGAATCTGTTGAAGAGGAATCAAAACAGAAACTGCTGGAATTTTTAGATGAAGAAACCACCCAAAAGGTCATGGAAGCAGTGACATTTGCATCACATAATCAAAGGGGAATAGGTACGATTATGGTGGAAGTGTCCGAAAATCAAAACGTAAATGTTGATGACTTAATAACAATTATACAGAATTCAATGAGTTCTCCTGTTTGTGAAATACTCAAAAGACCTGATGAAAATAAAATTGTGACAAACGCCCATAAAAATCCCGTTTTTGTTGAGGATTGCGTAAGAAACATGGTTTTGGGCCTTTTAGACAAGTACTCTGATTTGCCTGACAATTCAATGGTAACTATTAAACAGGTAAATGAGGAAAGTATTCATCAGCACAATGCTTATGCGGAAAAGGTAGCATCAATGGGTGAATTAAAAGAAGAAAATAATTATTGAGGGATAAAATGGAAGTAATGGAATTATCAAGAAGTATAATGGAGAAGATGGATGCATTTAAAGGTTGTAAACCTGTTGTTCACAGCACGGAATCAATGATAATCCGTGGAAAAACACATAACAAAGAAAAACCGGAAAATATGTATTCACACATAATGGACGTATTTGAAGAGTTAAACATAAAGAAAATAGAAAAAGAATCCAACAAGGCACGTGACTTCACAGACAAAGTGGATACCATCTTAAGAAAAACTGAAGAGGTATATGATGAATCAAACGGGCTGGACGGTATTGAAAAATTAAAAAACACCTTTGAAATGACAGGGTTTTATGCAGAATATGCGATAGGCCAAATAGAAGATCTTGTTGTATATGTTGTCTTGTACATGGACAAATCCGGTTTCGGACCAATGTTTGTTGAAACAATGGTTATCCGAATGACGGAATTCACCTCCTGAAATCCTTCTTTTTATAGTGATTAAAAATGACTAATAACATAACAAAAAAAGAGGCAGAAAACATTTTGAACTCTGATTTGGAAACATCTCTTGATTTAATTAAACAAATTAATCAAAACCGTTCAAACAATGTTACTTTTTCTAAAAATATCTTTTTGCCAATAACACACATCTGTCAAAACAATTGTGGTTACTGTACATTTAAACAGGACGTTGATGATACGGAATACCTTGTTATGGAAGATAAAACAGTTTTCAACACGGTACAAAAGGCAAAAAAAGCAAAATGTACCGAAGCTTTATTTACATTTGGAGAATCATCCGATAAAATAGACAGCGTAAAAAACAGACTTGAAAACTGGGGTTACGATTCCATGGTCGATTACGTTTATTATCTGTCAGACAAAATATTAACAGAACATGAAATGTTGCCTCATACGAATATGGGCATAATCTCCAAATCCGACTTAAGGTATTTGTCGGAAGTAAATGCATCCATGGGGCTGATGCTTGAAACAACCAACAGGGATTTGCTAAAAACAATAGCACACAGGGACAGTCCAGGAAAAGATCCTGAAAAAAGACTCAATTTCATAAAAAATGCGGGCAAGGAAAAAATACCTTTCACAACGGGTCTGCTCATAGGTATAGGCGAAACAACAGAGGATCATATAGATTCTCTCTTTGCAATAAGAAAGATGCAGGACAGGTATGGACATATTCAGGAGATAATACTTCAAAATTTCAAGCCCAAAAACAATATTCCCATGAAGGATTATCCTGAACCTTCAGTAATAGACTTATTAAAACTAACAATCCTCGCTACAATAATGTTTCCTGATGTAAGTATTCAGATACCGCCAAATCTTAATCAGGATTTAATGTCCTTTTTTGTTTTATGTGGTGCTGATGATATGGGTGGAATATCTCCATTGACAAAGGATTACATAAATCCTGAAAATGACTGGCCAAGCATAAAGCAACTGCAATCATCATTAAACAAAATCAATTACACATTAAAAGAAAGATTACCTGTTTATGAAAAATACATAAACAGGGATTATCTAAAAGAAAAAGTATATCAAAAGGTAACCAAACTTCAGAAAGAAATCAGTTAACTTTTATGTCAACAACCGTATGGAAAACTCCCGGCGAATATTTTTTTATGGTTCTTTTGTTTAGAACCTCTATTTCTCTTCCAACTTTTTTTGCAGCATTTTCAACCCTTTCAACCGGTCTGGTGAATAGGATTGGTTCAGGGGTGGATTCATGATAATGGATGATTCCTCCTTCCTTCAGGTATTTCATTGCACTGTCAAGATAGTGGTGTGTTGTACCGATGTATCCCATCATGATTCTGTCGGCCACATGATCAAAGTCCTGTAATCCACAATCTCCCAGTATGGGGTTAACTATGTCCTCAACCTTGTTGAGTTTAACATTTTCACACAGATAAGCATATGAAACAGGGTTGATTTCAATGGCATGAATCTTTTTTGGCCTTGAATGAACAGCCATCGGAATTGTAAAGTAGCCTATGCCTGCAAACATGTCTATTATGGTCTCGTCTTCAGAGGGCAGTTTGCTCATTCTGAGTCTTTCACCAGTATTTCCCTTTGACCACATAATCTTGGCTACATCAAACTTGAATTTGCAGTAGTTTTCCTTGTGTATTGTTTCGGTACCCTCACCGTAAATCATCTCCACTTCAGGTTCCCTTTTTTGGCCTTTGATTTCACCGAGCTTAACGACCTTGTTTACGTATGGTAATTTGATGATTTCATCCAGGTTGTCAGGCACTTTTTTTACTACCCATATGTCTCCTATAAGTTTACCTTTCATAAATTTATCCTCTTATATTTTAACACCCATGTAATTTATCAGCTCTATCAAATCCTCGAATGCGTAGAGTTCATGCTTGAGAACGTCATTTTTTGTCATTGTTCCACTCATTTCACCATCAACAGTCAGTAAATCGGGTCCCCTGTGAATTAAACGGAATTTTCCATCGCTTCTGAAAACGTCCTCCGCAACCATATCATGAACAAAGCAGCGTCCGGGAATAATCACAGTGTCCTTAACCTCTCTCAGGTCTATGTTTCTAAGATCTTCTTCAGTGATTAAACAGGCAATTTCCTGTTCCGTTGCAATGACATTGACATGTTCTGAAGCTCCAAGATTGTCAATTATTTTTTCAATGTATCTTGCAGATATTTTTCCAGTGATTATTGTGGCTTCGGCCTTGATTGGTGTTAATATTTCAAGGTATTCCTTGTTTTTATCCTTTGCCAGTGCGTAAGGGCTGTCTGTTTCAGGGTCACATACTGGTGTACCTGTAACCCTAAGGTTATATTCCTTTGACGTGTCTATGACCAGTTGTCTGAATTCTTCTATGGCCTGTTCCTCAATTCCTGGAATTACTTGTTTTTCACTTAGAATCAGGCCCTGATTTCTGTTGTTTGCAAATCTCATGAGTATAAGTGCCTTTGCACCCCAGGATTCTAGGTTTTCACATGTGCGTGCAAGTTCTTCTCCATCATTGACGCCGGGAATGATGATTGAAGCAGCATGCACATCACATGTCTGACAAAAACGTTTCAATGCTTCAACAGATGCTTCAGGTGTCGGGTCATGCATCCATTTTCTTCTTAATTCAGGATCTGTTGAAAATGCTGTGAACGTGGTTTCTTTAACTCCGTTATTGACGAGTGCATCCACAATGTTGGGATCATCAATACCCTTTCCACTGGTATAACCAAGGTGGATGGGCAGACCCATATCATTAATTCCCCTGGTGAGGGTTAATAAATCGGGATAGCAACTCACATCTCCGTCTCCAGTTATATTTACTATTGTATCTCGTGGAATTTCAGTCTGGAAAATATTCATTTGCAGGGTTGACAATACATGATATGCAGGGAAATAGTCCCTTGTCATGTTTGTATCTGTACTGCAGTGTGGACATCCTATGTGTCCGGGAGGGCAGTGTTTACAACCCAGGATTTTTGCTTCTCTAACATTTTTGAAGTAGCAGTATTCGCAAAAACCCCTACAATTTTTTCCAGGTATTCCACCAACATCGGCCATAATCTGCATAAATATTTATTTCTATTTTCTGTTTTTTATTTTTATGGTAAATTTTTGAAACTAGGATTATATATTAGAAAAAACATATAATTGAAAAAAATCAGATAAATTATTAGTAATATAATATAATGACAATAATTTTTTTATGGATGTGTAATTATGATAGGAAAAAGTACTCACATAGTAGATTGTAGGGAAACAAGAGGAATAGGTGAAGGTGGAGGTATAGCACAAAGAGGAACTTACGCTCAATGTGGTGATGACTTACTTGCGGTTGCTATGTCTCCTGGTCGTAGACACATTACAAAACCGGTATGTGAAATTACATTTGCACTTAGGGAAGCCAATATTCAAACAAGTACCCTGGTATTGAATGCAGGTTCAGGGGTACCAAAAGACACTCCTTCCGGTGGAGGTCAGGGATTGTTCGGGGTAACACCTAAGGAAATATCACAAATGAACAGACATAAAGTTGTTTTAATTCACTTTGGTGGAGTAAAAAATCATATAATATATAAAGCCAAACACGTATTGAAAAACATTAACAAACCTGTTATTATTATTGCACAATATCCTGTTGATTACGAAGATTTTGCACGTATAGGTGTAAAAACAGCAGCTGTTATGCCTGAAAAACCTGAAACTAAAGGAACTATTGTTGAATTGATTACTGATGTAATACGTGGTGAAACATGTACCCAAAATAAACTGGATGAAATCATTGACAAGGTTGAAAAAACTATTCAAACATATGGATATTAAAGGTAATTTGTATGGATATACTTTTTAATTTAATACTTGTTGCTTTGATGGGGCTGATTGCTGTAATTGCGGGAATATTTGAGGATTTGGAATCTGATGTTGCTTCAACAAGCAATCCAAATTCTCAAGTACAATTGGCACCTCAAATCGGAAATTTACATAAACTATTCAACAGGGCTGTTTCGGGCGAACCATTACTTGTTGGTGCAATGGCAACGATAGCAGGTTCCATAGCCTACGTCATGTTTTCATTAAACTATCCGGTTATTCTGGTGTTGTTGCTGTCTGCATTTATTGCAACAATTGTTCAGGTGGTTCTCTCCATCACCTCATATATTGGTCGAATAACCAGTCAGGCATTGTATAATCAGCCTTTGTTTTTAGATGTGATATTCAAGCACATTCCAGTTATTGCAGCACATGCTTTTATTGTATTATTTTCAATAACAACATTGTCTTATATTATGATTTACCTGCTGAATCCGGCAATTCCATTAACATTACCTGTTTGTTCAATGCTGATGGGTATAACACTGGGATCTATCGGATCTGCAATAGGGGACATACATTATGGTGCAGAAAAACTATACCAGAACTATGAATTCGGTTCAGGAATTGCAGTTTCAAATAATGGAAACATAGTTACAAAATCAGCTCTTGGTTCAAGAAGCTCCATAGATGTGGCAAGATTTTGCTCAAAGTTTGGAGGGCCTGTTACAGGTTTATGTTTTGGAATAATAATATTCCTGACATTCTGGATTTATCTCGTCTTTGGTATTGAATACGGATTAATCGTGGCTTTAGCAATCGTGTTGTTGTTTTTTGTTTTAAACATGATTCTCGAAAGAAAGTCCCGTTTAAAATATGGAAAATATGAAAAATAAATTGATGGTGAATATAATTGATTATAGAATTATTGCTTAGTCTGATTGTTGCTTCAACACTCATAGGTATAGGAGTACATTTCATACCTGTAGGTGGAGCTCCTGCAGCATTGTCAACATCAGCAGGGGTACCTACTGGAGCACCCATGATAACAATAGGTATGGGTGTTACAGGTATAATTTCGGCAGTATCCCTGATAAATCAACCAGACCATTTGATGATAATGGCCGGAGCAGCCGGTTCAATGTTAATGATTGCAGTGGTAATGTTCTTTTCAAACATTATCCACGTATATGGTGTTGGAGTTCCGATTTCATCATCAAACTATGAAAAGGATCCTGTAACCAAGGTAAAACAGGACGATTACGTCAGTCCGGGAACAACAGGTCATGGAATACCTACAATATCATTCATCAGCGGATTGATAGGATCATTACTGGGAGGAATTGGTGGAAGTCTGGCATTCACATCACTTTATCGCGTATTTGCAACACAACTCCATTATTCAACTATAACTAACGCCACATTCTCTACAATATTGTCATTATTACTGTTTTTTATAGTTGCGGTAATTGCATCTTACAATATAGGTGGAACAATCCAGGGTTTTTATGATGAGAAATTCAGACAGAAAATTATTCCGGGAACTATTTCATGCTTCATCGTAGCAATAGTTCTTTCATTAATCTACGTTTTCATGATATGGGGGTTAATACATGGCTGATGATCTAATTCCAAACCAGATACTCATGTTAATCGGTGTGATTGCAGGAACATTGTGCATTTATGCCAGTTCCTTGGATGTGATAGGTGGAGTTCTTGCAATAATTGCAGCAGTAGTGTCAACAGTATATGGAACCAATACTTTACGTAAAATAGGAAAGTACAGTCTGGGTACTGGAGTTCCATCAATAGTTTATATGCTCACGGCTGTTGGATTGGTAAGTTATGTCTCTGCCATGCTAATTTCATCTTATATTAATATGGCAATGGCTTTTCCACTCTTGGCAATAATATTGGCCGTGATTATTTCAACAATCATCTCATTAATATGTAAACACATATTCAAGATTCAAGTTGAAATACTGTCAAAATCGTTCATATCAATTTCAGTGGCATCACTGTTGTTGATGTTGTCAATGAGTTGTTTATTAGCCAAAACATACTCACCGGACATGATATATGAACTGGTTATTCAAAACGGTCTGATAATATTAATAATGATTTTAAGCGTAATGGCAATACAAAATCCTTATAATGCTTGTATGGGTCCAAATGAAGACCAGTACAGGACATTGTCTCTGGCAGTTTCAAACACTTTCATGATGCTGATATTAATTTCAATTATCAGCATGTTAAACACACAATACTGGATTTTATATCTTGTAATATCACTGGTTGGGTGGTTCATACTATTTAGTAAGTACGTTAGATACAGCAAACAACAAGCGGCATCAATAAGAAGATTTGGCCTATGGCCAGACGGTGACGGGGATGATTAGAAATGAATATTGAAACATCTAGAATAATAATAGATGATAATTTGGAAATGGATGTAAATACTGGTGTCATAGGTCAGGGCGTAGTTGAAGTGGCAGACACACAGGCATTTCCTACAGAAGAAATCATGTCTCAAATAGATAAACTGGAAGAAGCAATATCCGATTTGGAATCATCTTTTGATCCTTATTCAACTTCAAGATTATCTCAACAGGGACGGGAAGGAGTATATCAGAAAGCAGGTTTATTGACAAATATTGTGATTGGAATAATGATGGCATTGTTCTTCATAGTATTGTTGGTATAAATGGGTGATTCTATGGTTGATAAAGTGGAAGTTGTCAAAGGTTGGCCTTTAGAAACTGGAGATTATAGTGTTGGAAATCCCCAATCTCCCGTGGCTGCGGTTACTTTGGGTTCGAAAATGAATGATGAAATAGTTGAAATGGGTGTTGCCATAGCAGGACCATTGCACACGGAAAATCTGGGAATAGAAAAGGTTGTAACAAATCTGGTTTCCAACCCGAACATAAGATTTTTAATAGTCTGTGGTTCCGAGGTTCAAGGACACATCACAGGGGAAACAGTCAAGGCATTATATGAAAACGGTATAGATCCCGAAACAAAATCAATTCTCAAATCTCCGGGAGCAATTCCTTTTGTTGAAAACTTGTCTGTTGAAGCTGTTGAAAGATTTCAGGAACAATTAACAATAATCGACATGATTAACAATGAAAATCTCGATGAAATATCCCTTAAAGTAGATGAATGTTTGGAAAATGATCCGGGCTGTTTGGATAAGGAAGCGATGATAATAGAGTTAAATGAAAAAGATGATGAGGATGATGAAGAAGAAGATGTTTATCAACAAAGCAGTGCTGCCTCTTCTTCAGTTGATTCATCCAGCATAAATCTTTTACAAATCGAAAACAGAATTCGTTCAATGAAACTGGAAATCAATGAAATAGGAAGTATTGAAAAGTTTTCCTCAGGTTATTATGCAGGAAAAATTCAGGGTATGGTCATAGGATTTGTTCTGACTTTAATCCTAATATTAATATTGTTCTGGAGTTTTAAATTATGAAAATTATATTAAATAATATAAAGAATTTGACTGAATCTATTGAGTACAAAACCCAGTTAATAGGCAGAAATCAAAGATTGTATTCTGGCGTAAACAATAACAGAATATTGGGTATGGCCATAGGATTTTTGTTAACGCTGATAATAGTGGGAATACCTATACTTTTTTATAGTGGGGGATTATAAATGTCTGATAGTCAAAAGGATAATCTGATAACTATCAGTGAAAGATTGGATAAACTTGAAGAAAAATTAGAGGAAACACATGGTGAATTTGCACAGCAATCTGGAAAATCTTTAGGTAGAGACATTGGAATATTATATGGTGTCATCATAGCATTACTGTTTGTAATTGTCATGTTAAAGTTTCATATTATTTAGGGATGTGAAGAACAATGTTTAAATTTGAGAAAAAACAAGAAGTGTTTGATATTTACGGCGTAAAAATCGGTGGACAACCGGGTGAATATCCAACGGCACTGGCCGGAACTATTTTTTATGCCGGACACAACATATTGTCCGATGAAAATAAGGGTGTTTTCGATAAACAAAAGGCAGAATCATTACTCAATGAAATGGATGAAATGGCAGATCTTACAGGAAATCCTGCAATCGTACAGATATTCGGATCCACTCCTGAAGCATTGTTAAAATACATAGATTTTGTCAGTGAAACTTCTGATTCACCGTTTTTGATAGATTCAACCGCTGCTGAAGCACGTATTGCCGGTTCCGGATATGTTACAGAAATAGGATTATCTGAAAGAACAATATACAACTCAATAAACATGTCCATTGATGATGAGGAAATAGAAGCACTTACAAACTCAGACATAACATCATCAATAATATTGGGATTCAACCCTACAAATCCTGGATCCGATGGAAAAATAGATTTATGGGAAACCGGTTCAGGAATTCTGGAAAAGGGTCTTTTGGAAATATCCAGTGATTGTGGAATAATAAAACCTTTAATGGATGTTGCCGTAACCCCTTTAGGACAAGGAGGGGGTGTTGCAATTAAGACAACACTAAAGGAAAAGAGCAAATGGGGATACCCTGCAGGAAGTGGAGTGCATAATGTGCCTTCCGCATGGGAATGGATAAAACAGTACAAAAAAGAAAATCCGGAAGTATGGCCTGTTTGTGATGTTGGTGCAAACATAGTCCAACAGATGGCCGGAGGAGATTTTGTACTCTTCGGTCCTATAGAAAACACTAAAAAAGCATTCACAGCCTGTGCCATGACAGACATGTTCATTGCCGAGGCAAACGAAGAAATAGGTATTTCGGCAGTAGATTCTCATCCTTACAAAAACCTCTTATGATAGCATGTACGAAAAAATATCACTTCCCCCTATAACTCCTTCTTTAATCAAAGATCAATTTTTTACAGTATTGTCTGTGGAATTGGGAAACACCACTATAAAGTCAATAATTGTCACCACAAACATTAAAACCAATCAAAGTTATCAGATTAACAAAGTGGTCAACTTGACCAGGGACATCAGAAATCCCAAGGAATCTGAAGACGTATTCGGTTATACAATATGGAATAAGGAATTATCCAAAGAAGCTATTGAAGAAAGCATTTCCAAGACAATACTTGATTCATTAACACAGGTTGGCATGAGTGTGGAGGATGTTGATTTTGTTGTCCGTTCCACGGGTGTTATCGCAATTTCCAACCTTTCAAACGAAGTTGGACTTATCATAAAGGCACTTTCTGATGCCTGTTTAAACATAGGTATCAAACCGTCACAAATGACCGCTCCTTTTTCACTCAACAACATTCCGGAACATGTAAGAAAATTTTCTTTTTTTAGCCAGGTACGCTTTGACGGATCCGTTGTCAGTGTCGCACCTCCAAAAACCACGGGTATTCTGGCCAATGAGATGGAGGGAGAACTGGTGACTGCAGGTATTAAACTTGCTTCCAAAAGTTCTTCCATAGATTTCAGAAATCCTGTAATCTCCATTGATATGGGAACAACACTTGCAGGTCAGGTAATTGATGACACAAAACCATATGCCAACCTGTTGTGTAACTATGTGGGTCTTGCCGGTGGAATTTCCGACATTCTCTTAAGGGGTTGCGGAATCATAGATGAAAAATATTCAACCATAGACATAAATTATTCTTCAATGTATGATAACTTAAACAAACAGAAGCACCATGATGTCACAAAAAAAATACACAAATTTGTGGATATAATGGAAGTTCCATCAGATGTAGAAGATTTTGGACTTGTTCATGTAGCCGGAGATAGAAAAAATATGGATGTAAACATTGTCGGATGTAAAGTAAATGATGAGAAAAAACTGGTTGAAACTTTCAACACTCTGGTTGATACGGAGGATATTAACAGCATCATGATACAAATCGATGATTTTTACGCATATTACATAAAACGCCTTGTTGATGAAACAATGAAACTGGGTGTAATATCTGAAAACGTGACTCTGGGCATTACGGGAAGAGCCGGAACCACGGGACTTAAGCCACAGTTCATACACGAATATATGAATGAAAATTTTAATGAAATAATTTTTGTAGAAGACGGTCTTGCATTGGGTGCACTGATGATGGCAAGATGCATGAATTCATTGGGCAGTCCAACAAACCCGATCGGCGGGTCAAAAAGAGGATTTTGTATAATGCAACAAAGGATTCAAAAAAATAAAAAATAAAAATTAGTTTAATGGACTTCCGGCCATACTTTCTAATCTTCTGATACGTTCACTTGTTTCAGGATGGGTTGAGAATAGGTTTTTAAGCTTGTTTCCGGCGTTTCCGAAGGGATTAACAATAAACATGTGGGCATCGGTTTCTTTGGCATTGCGCATAGGATGTTGTGTTGTTCCAAATTCTAGTTTTCTCAATGCACTTGCAAGAGCCAAAGGATTTCCACATATCTGTGCACCTGTTGCATCGGCCTTGAACTCCCTTGCCCTGCTTATTGACAATTGGATAATGGTAGCAGCCACAGGTCCCAGCACGGCAAGTAAAATTGATCCAACAATATCCATCAATCCATTGTTGTCGTTGGAGAATATGAATGCATACCTTCCCCAGCTGGCTATTGCAACAATCATACCTGCTATTGTTGCAGCAACAGAACTTATTAAAATGTCTCTATTTTTGATATGTCCCATTTCGTGTGAAAGTACTCCACGTAATTCTTCTTCATTTAATAATTGTAATATTCCTGTAGTCACGGCTATTGCAGCATGATTTTGATTTCTTCCTGTTGCAAAAGCGTTTGGATCGTTTGATTGAATTATTGCAACTCTAGGTTTTTTGATGCCTGCTTTGTTGGATAGGTCTTCCACTATTCTATGTAAATTTGGTGATTCCTGTTCAGAAACGATTCTGGCATTATATGAACCTAATGCTATCTTATCACTATAAAAATAAGAAACAAAGTTCATTATTACAGCAGCCAATACTCCTATAATTATTCCGAATCTTCCTAAATTAAATAGGCTTCCGATAAATCCGAATATTATCACAAGTATTGCAGACATAAAACCTAACAATATAACGGTTTTTAAATTTTCTAACATTTCTTATTCCTACTTTAATTTGATTAATAAATTATTTTCTTTAGATAAATAAATATTTATTATACATTCTAATTATAAATATTATTATCTTGAAAATAAAATATTTTATGGTGTGAATATGACTACCGCGTTAATAATGGCAGGAGGAAAAGGGACCAGGCTGCATTTGGATTGTGAAAAGCCTATGGTTAAGGTTAATGACAAACCCATGATTAACCATGTTGTCGATGCATTGATGAATTCAAAATATGTTGATAAAATACTGGTGGCCGTCAGTAAAAACACCCCTTTAACCACCAAATTTTTGGAAAGTTTTCCCGTGATTATAGTGCCCACTTCAGGTAAGGGATACATAGAAGATTTGTCTGAAGTGCTTTCAAACAGGGAATATGTTGAAAAGGACGAGGTAATCATGACAATAGTCGCCGACTTGCCTCTTGTAACTTCAGAACAACTGGATGATGTTTTTGAACATTATTTTGAACGTGACAAACCAGCCATGTGTGTTTCGGTTTCTGCATCATTGTTTGAAGAGTACGGTATTGAACCTACACTGGTTTTTGACGGTCTGGTTCCAACAGGGGTTAATCTTCTCCTGGCCAATAATGAGGAACAGGATCAAAGCATTTATGAATCGGGCAACATTGAACTTGCATTCAATATCAACACATTAAATGATTTGAAATTGTCAAAGTATTATATCGAAAAATGACATTTATTATAAAAAAAATAAAATATATATAGTTTAGATTACATAGATTATATCATAATTAGTACCAAGCTAAGTAACTATAAAAACTTTAGGTGGACAGTAATGACTAATGAAAGGGAATTAATTAAAGGAGAAGAAAAGTTATGGGCGGATATCAAAGGATATCAGGTTGCAACTAGCAATGCCCGTATTTTAGGTAATCTTGAAGAATTAACTATCGATGAAAAAACAGGAAAAATCACCGACATTGTAATAAGAACAGAAACTGAAAGAAATATCAATGTCAAAGGCGCAAAACGTAATGGCGATTTATTAATCGTACCATTCGGTAAAGTAGAAAAAGTCGGTGAATTTATAATTATCTCAGGATAATTCGGAATATAAAATAATCATTTGGTTATTTTATTAATAACTTTTTTTATAACTATTTTTATTTAACAAATTATTATCATCTTATTTTACAGAACATTTACTATTGTAGTGTATTTTATAATTATTTTTCTGATTTTACAGTAAAGTTTTCTTAAGAAATAGATTATTTTTTTTGGAGTTTAATATTTTAAAAAAGTATTGTAGGAGAGAATTTACATTCCTTCCATACTTAAGTCCATAATGTTTTTGGTTTCTTTTGCAAGTTCTTCAGGTAATCCTTTAATGTCAATATCAAGGAAACCTCTTACAATCATGGATGCTGCTTCGTCTTCTGTTAATCCTCTGGCCATCAGATATTGAATTTCTGCTTCTGCTATTTTTCCTACTGCTGCTTCGTGGGAAAGTTCCATGTCAGTACAGTCCCCTCTTAGTTCAGGAATTGAATATATTTTTGAATCGTCGGATAAAATTAATCCCATACATTCAAGGTGACCTTTTGCTTCATGAGCTTTTCCATGTAAGTCTCCACGTGTTATAATTGTGGATTCGTCTTCTGAAATAGCTCTTGTTATCATTTCTGATTGTGAGTTTATTCCGTTTAGTTCTGTTCTGGAACCTTGATCTATTACTGAATCATCTTTTCCTGCAAGTATTGATTGGAAGAATACTTTGGTGTTTTGTCCGTTTGCATATGCTGTAGGGTATGCCTGAAGGTTTCGGACCGGTTTTGTAAGTATGTAGTTTGAGATGTATGTACTGTTGTCATCCATGATAACTCCGGTTCTTGGTCTTACATCTACTTCTTTTGCCCAGTTGTGAACCATTGTGAATGTTATTTTTGAATTTTTCTTAAGGTAGAATTCTGATACTCCTATGTGTGCTGCGTGAGCTACGTGTTCTGCTGTGGAACATCCTGTTATGATGTTGATTTCAGAACCTTCTTCGGCGATGATTATGTTGTGTGCAGTTTGTCTTACTTCGTCGTCACCGATATACATACATGCCTGGATAGGTAATTCTAATTTGGTTCCAGGTAAGCTTCTGATGAAGTATCCGCTTTTTGCACCTAACTCTGTTGTAGCGGTATATTTGTCTGCATCCACTTGTACTGCTTTCCACATGTAATCTGCAAGCCAGTCATATTTTTCTAATGCTTGTGCTGTTCCCATTACTTCCACTCCAGGGAACATGTTGTTTACAAATACTTCTGATTGGTCCATCTGTAAGAATGATGCTGATCTGTCTTCTTCATCAGTCATCATACCAACACTTGTTAAAGTTTCTTTATCTGATTTAGTCAAATCATCTAATGAGTCTATATGTGAATGTGCTTCTACATCTGCAGCTTCATATTCGTTTAAATCGATATCTGCACCTATTGCAGCTTGTTTATTTACAGCTTTTTCTGCTTTATCTTTTATTGAAACCATATTATGCCTCTCCAAATCCTGATTTTCTAATATCAGTCATTATTTCTTCCGGATTTCCAGTTCTAGCTATTTTACCATCTATTAATACATGTGCGTGTGTAGCATCTACGAATCTTAGGATGTATCCAAGGTGAGTTATTAATAAACCACCTTTTTTGCTGTTTTCTTCATTTTGTCCAAGTAATGTTCCGATTTCTTTGGAAATCAGTTCAACATTTTCGATGTCCACTCCTGAGTCAGGTTCATCAAACATAATGAAGTCAGGTT